>BNJS01000634.1_pt1 | contig 297922 bp, 457 predicted proteins | sample 8540461 | NCBI WGS metagenome assembly BNJS01 (sample SAMD00202454, study PRJDB9452) | human saliva metagenome | isolation source: human saliva | place: Japan
ATACAAAATAACTATCTTTCTTCTGTTTCTTTATCTGAAATCTTTCCTTCAAATTTCATATTTACAACTTTATTAGGATGTCCGATCTTTTAAATTCTCTGCATATTTTCTTGAAAAGTATTGACTCTTGAAACTTTTTAAATCCTCCAGCTGTCAGACCAACACAACCACCAGAAAACATCAAGAATAAAATTATAACTTTTGAAAACATTGGCCAATTATTATAATCTGTGTTCGAATAACTCCTGTTGTTTGTAATAACAGAGCTAACAGTGAAAAGAACAGCTCTTATCATCGTGAAATTGAAGAATTATGGAGGATAAATATTGATGCAAGGTAGTGTTGTTGCTCCAAAAATAATTCTGAGTATAATGTGCCTCTTCCTTTTCACAAATTTGTTTATGTCCAAGCAGTAATATAAATAAAACAAGTTGAGTTCGAAATCAAAATTATCATACCTATGGGGATTTACGCAATCGATATAGACAGAATTATAAAAGGCTATACTTATATTTTTGAGCTCGATCTATCAGTTCCTGCCGTTCCGGAAAGCATGGCTTGTCATCAGGCATCCTCAAGCAATAATAAAATTATCATTCTAATTATCATTTACTATATATGTATATATAATATTCTTGAGATTATAACTCATCTTAGCCCAGCCTATTTTCCCAACAACTGGTCCCGGAACTTCTACTCTCATTATATGCTTGAGGCTTGATTGTACCTTTTGAGTAAAATAAGCTTTGAAAACCAAAACCTATTACTCATTCCACCAACAACATGAGTGAAACCTCTCCATAAAATGGAATTACTTAGATTTTTCTACCCTGAGGGTATTATACTTGCTCCCGTTGTTGTCAGTCCACTCACGCGCAAAGCATCAATGACATCTAAATTTTCTCCGCCGTAACACAAAGGAAAAGCTCAGAGTGACATTGACCAAAGATAAACTACATGACCTTCAAAGATCCTCTCTTTTGAGATTGATCCTCAGGTGTTTCATTCATGGTATAACTAAAAAGCACCTCAAAATAACTACAAGGTATTATATATGCCGTTGATAATCTCAAAACCTTCTCGATAAGTAAATGCACCCTGCCATAGGAAAGAAAACATAAACATCAAAATTCTGAATAAATTTGATGTTATTACATAAGATATAATGTATTCATAATCCTTGATTTTTATAATCAATCAGCTCATCCACGATTTCTATAATCGTTGTTTCATCAATCAAATTAGAGGTGTTCTTCGTTGAGACATCTCATCAAATCTTCTCTTGATATATATTTAATCGCTGTCATCTGGAGCCAGTCCCATATCTGTTTTCATTTCGGAGGTAACCATTCTAGCCAGCACACTCGGATTAAAGAGAGCATAAACAAGGTATACCAACTCCTTGTAAAGGCTAGAAGGTGTCTTGCCCCTCCCTCATTTCAATGTAAAAATCACGCAATTTTCTACAGAACTAAATCTTTAATCGTAAAGTGTTTCTATGGATGAAAATATATTTTTATTCTCTCCTATCTTTATGAATATTTTCTTGTATAGCTTCTTTTTGATCTGGTGAAAAGAAAAATATTATTTGAAATTACTGCTTATCAGTAAATGCTTTTAACTTTTTCATCTTCTCAATAGGATAAATTTATACTGCTGTACTCTTGAATAAATTGAGGCTATAACGAGCTTTTGAAAAATCCACTCCTGGCTTCCAACATGTTTATGTTTTCTTTTCAGCGACTTGAGCTTTAAATTTAAAGTCTTAGTCTTACAACTTTCAGTCCTGCTTCTATCCAAATGGAGCAACAGTTGATTTAAGTTATCCACTTTGTTGAAAGAATCTTTTCTTCCATTTATAATTATAGAAAAATCCTCTCTCTCTCTATATCTTCCTGTCACTAAAAGTAGAACTCATGAGATGCACAGCAGTTCACTTTTTGGTGTGGGCATAATATCTATTATCTGTCATACATGCTTTTCTTGTAACAGAATAAACTTTCTTTATATATTTAAAAGTTTTTGTTCAGACTTAGTGATCAATAACACATTATCTATATAAATTGATTTTCAAAAGTGGGCCATCTTCATACAACACAAAATCTACCTTTGCATTTTGGAAAAGTTAATTTTAAAGAATAGCACAAAGGTAAACTTAAAATGATCTCAATCCTTTTAAATCTAATAACTAAAAATATTTTATATTGTCATTTTTGACTAAACATAAATATTACTCTCCTTTTTCTTCATTCTCATCAACCACAACTTCTACAAATTCTTTCAATTTCTGTTCCTCAGTACCATTTCTAAAAATCTTTTATTAAAATATGATATTAAATTTGAAAATTACCATAAGTAAATGAGCTATGAAAAATACTATAGTTAAGTGTTGCAATGACAACAACAATTAAAAATTAGGGCAAGTCTTTGGAATAAAAGCAAAAGTCTTATCTGTATGTAAGCATGAGATAGTACTCACCAGTAGCACTCAGCAGTGCAGTGATTGCTATAAAATATTTATATCAAAAGATTTAGATCAAGTCTAGTTCTAATCGAATTGCAAATCTGCAATGTACGATACAACCATAGCTGCTGTCTTTTTGGAATAGGCATTCCACTAAAATCTCCTTTCTCACTTGGAAGCTGCATTTATTATATATTAAATTTAACAAGTCTCATCACTCCACAAGAGAGCATAAAGGGAAAAGAAACTGGTAATACAAATGGTGTCATTGCTCAATCAAAATAGAATAAACTAACATTGAGATTGCAAGTCCGACAGAGCAGCATCTAGAAATGAGTCAAATTCTTTTCCGACTCACTACAAAAGCATCTAACTTTCTTGCGGTTTACCATCTAATCCGTCACGAGACCATAGCAAAAATTATAAGAACCATATTGCCATGTATAAAATGCCTTTTATTGATTCCTGTTATGCTCAAATAACCTAAGGAACATATTTCAGCTGTAATCAAATTTGGAGCTATATATTTCTTTTTAACCATTTCTATGCCTCACTGTAAAATAATCGGATATATTACTAACTTGTTTTCAATTCTTCTTTCAAGTTAATATATTATTTTGCCTTGGCAATTTTCTCCAACATTTATATTAGTCGCTAGTTTAACATCATCAAGTTGAACTGTATCTGTCATAATTTTAGATAAATCCTTTTCATATTTTCAACAGCATCTTTATCTAATTCAAAAATTAATTCATCGTGTACTATGCAACAATGATTTTATATCGTTCTTATCACTCATTATTAATTTTATCACTAACTTTTAGAAATTTCTGTCTGACTGTTCGCTTGAATAACTGTATTTACTGCCATTCTTTCGGCTTGACGTTTTATATATATTTTTGAATTAATACCATCGATAAAATCTCTTTTCTTTCCAAAGTGAGTTTTACATAATTATTTTCTCAACAACAAAATTTACGATTTCTTTTCTCGAGCTTGCCAACTCTTGGATGTGAAATATTTATGAGATGTATTCATGTTGCATCTTTGCAGGTATTTTTAGCTCTTTTGCAAGTCCAAAGAGTTTTCCGTGATGATGCTAAAATTAATTATTTTTGCAACTGTTCTCATTCTCTTGTTACCGTATCATCTGATGATAAATCAAAATTCCTCTTGCAGTTAAATCGTGTAAATCTTTATTCTCTCTATATACTTCAATTAAATTTTCATCCTTACAAAGAGAAGCTAATACCTAAGTTCAACTTGGGGAATAGTCTATATTCAAAATCTTTCCTTCTTCAGCAACAAAACCTTCCCTAATTTTATTCCATCATCAGTTTTACAGGAATATTTTGTAAATTAGGTTCTGACGGACCAACCTGTTACAGTACTAATTTAGTTAAACTTGTGCTGATGCGAATTTTGTCAACCAAGTTGGGGAAGAGTATCCCTCAAGTTGTCTTTAAATTTGTTTAATTTTTCTATAATCAAGCAAAAGTCTTGCAATGTCTGCTTTAACTTTCTAAATCTTCACTTCTTAACATAAGTTGAATAACCTGTCTTTGTTTTCTTTCCACTTGGGCGGTTTAACCCAACAAATAAAATTTCTCATTGTTTGGTAGATTTAAATTCAAATTCTTCTCCTGCTTCATTAAAATTTCTCTTTCAATCTTTCAATCTCTTTTCTAATTCCACAAGAATAATTTTAAAATAATCTACATCAACCTTAATACCATTCTTTTCCATTTGAGATCAGAAAACTTTTTATTAAAAGGCATCTAGTTTCATTCAATACTTCTAATAGCTGTCACTAATAAATAATTGATATAATCGTAAATAGGCTAAAGTCCTCTTCCTATTTTAAACAGATATTCTGAAAAAAATCTTCCACAGAAGTGAGCAGTATCAGTTTCCAAATCTATCTTTGAAATTTTAAGGCTTCTATTTTGAATATTCAATTAGCGGAATAGAAGATCTATTTTGTTTGAGAGCTTATAAGATGGTAGCTATCATCATATCCATATCATATATTTCAGGTTTAATGCAGTTCAAACTTCAAATTACACTGATAATTTTATGTTCCTCAATAAAATTTATCAAAACTTCTTTATTTAAATTTTCGATAAGTGTCTGCGTTTGGTGGAAAATATGATCACTTCCTTTAATATTGACGACTCCCATTCCTCAAAATAAATTTCAAACATTTTATAAGATTCAAAGATATATTTTTGACTTTCAATTTTCAAAGCCTCAGTATAGTTCTGAAAAGATAAATTTATTTCTTTTTGCTAATTCTACTTTTTGTTTTCTTCATTATTAAATAAATTTTAGCCATTCATGAACTTTTATTTCTGTGGGAGTAGTTAACATTCTGCTATCAGATAAATCCTCAGCTCATTTTTATATTATTTGCAAGTTTCATTTTAAAAGTATTTTCTCTGCTCATATTTGAAACAATCTTGAAATTTCATCAATTCGCTAAAAAATTTGACTAAACTCTCTATATAAAGACAATATCTTTCATTCTCTTATTTCAAGTTATTCATATTTTAATTATCAACATTCTACCGTTTTTCAGACTATATTCTTAAAATAATGAACTTTTCCCCAATTTTATATACAGTACTGTCTTTATCATCAACAGAACCAATAGTGAACTTTTCACAGACTTACTCTAAATATTTCTGTTTGATATAATTTTGGTCTGGTACTACCATGCATGCCTTTCAGCCAACACAATCTTTTCTGTGAACAGATAATCCTCTCAATTCACAGTGTAACTATCTAAAGCGATAATTTTTAGCTAAACTCCTGGACATCCTCAAGCTTCATGTAAATTTATATCTATGGCCCCATAGTATCGAAACTTCTTCTAATTGCCGGTTTGTTAAATCAAATCTTCAGGTTATGACTGTCTATTTGGTTTATATTCTTTATACCAATTCTATTACTGTTTGAATCTTTTCAAAATAAAAAACGACCACTTGTCTGGTTGAAATTCAGCTATTACTCTAGTAGTATTTATAAATCACAGGCACCTGTCAGGCTGGTTTTGTTCTAATTCATGTTTGTCTCTTCCAGTGTTACATATCTAAAAGACTGCTTTTCTAACATCACCTGATTTTATTTGTGGATCTCGTCACCGAGTTCATATACTCAAAATGTACTTTAACTCACCCATTTTCTTCAGTTTTTCTATTTTTCTAACTTTTTATGGTAACCTCGTCTCAGTTTTTCAAGGGTTAATCTATGGTGACTGATCGGTACAGGCGCCTGCCTGGTCATGAAACTCAGCTGGACATGAATTTGAATAAATAAACCTAAACCAAATTGGACCTTCACATCTAATTAGATATTTCAATTCATTTCCTGGTCCATTTTTTATTTTCAGAACTACTATTTTCATCCTAATGCTCTGTGTTTCTATTTTATTCTCTTCGACTCAGTCGACCAGTCTCATCCGTCATTTTAGTTTTGATATTTTCATAGTTCGATTTTTTTCGTGGTGTATTCATTATTAAGTTAAACTTCTTTTAAAAATTTATATCCTCGTTCCTTGTTCGTTTTTTCCTTATTGTGTTTTTCTATATAAAATAGCATGTTTTTCTTTACTTGTTTCACCTCCTGTAATCTCTGTGTTAAAATTTTAATTCAGTCGATATTCCTTCATGCATTTCGTATTAAAATTCATTTACTAATTTTATATTTATAAAGTGAATAAAAAGGTGTATGATGTCTTTAGAATGATATAATAATATTTCCTTTTTGCTAACTTCTTTATTTTTAGTTGGTTGGCGGGACGGCTGGTGGCAAAAGAAAAATTATTACAATTACACAAGGCCAGCTAAAATCTTTGAATCCTTGCCATAACGCTCAATTTGGTTTGGCAGGTTTCAGGTGTTTTTGCCGCTTGCTATTTAAAGAATGAGTAAATACCGACCGACTTATGATGCAGAATGACGGAATTAGATATCGTTTGAGGGTGTTCCGCAGCGGTGATTGTGCCTGATGATGTAATCTTCGGTTTTGATGATGACAAACGGGTATCAATTATGATAGAAGATGATAGGTTAATGACATCAATTTAAATTTATTGGAAAGGATATCTTCCTCATGCTAATTGGCTCATCGTGTGTCAATTTATAAATACCATGAAATGACGTCTTTCCTAGGGAACTGATTTAAACCGCTGACTGATGGTGGCATCGACGGTCTTTGGTCTTTGAAGGAAAAAACCAAAAGTGTCTTGGAAGCGCCTGTGAATCAGTGTTGAAACTGATCGATTTATACTGGTATCCAGTCAAGTATTAGCTATTGACGCGATAAGCAACCATAATTTCCCAGAACCATACGGCAGACGACTGCTGCGTGTGAAAAGCACCATTTGTCGTAGATTTGTTTAAATATATCGGTAACAATACCGTTCGTTCAATTTGAAAAACAATTTAGTCATCATTCGATATGTTTGGATGTTGCGGGAACGGTTTGGCGCCAATCAGCGAGTGGTTAAATCACGGGTGAAAAACCGCCTGCTTTGCGTCAACGATGATATAACCGTTCCCGGTAACTCCATTAACCAAAAGCTAATTTAAGAAAATTGGAATTGATATGAAGATTAAACTCTTAAGATAGGGAACTATTTGGCTGAAGGTACAGCTTGTTGTTGGTTGAACAAGAACTACGTTACTGATAATAATTTATCCATGCCGTCAGTTGGACTCACCGAGCGACTGGCGGTACGTCTGGCACGTGAAGTGGGCGAGTTGTTGTTAACCCTGAAAGACATTAAATACAATTAATAAACCGAAATTCTCTGTTCCTATGCTATTAAAACGGCTCCTGGGTCCTGTGAAATGATTCGTTCAGGCCCATTACATTCAGCCTGTAATTCCGTAGATGCAATGTGCGATGTGTTAACGAGATGTATGAAGATGTTAAGTAGATATTGGTTAAATATATCAATTAATTAAACTACATTTGAACTTTTAACATTATTGTGGGATATATAATGCCATGATTGGGTTGAAGAAATTCCATGAGATAAAAATTCATTCTTTCTGAAAGGGGCTGCCTTTATAAAAGAAAGTTCAATTCTAAAATGGTTCAGCTCATTGCTGGTGCTATTGTAAAAAATTAGTAGTGGTTTTGATTCTGATATTGGGTTCTGGCAGGGATCATTTGAGAACACCTACTGTCATGCGAGCACTGGAACAGTGCTTGCACCACAAAAACTGATTCATACCAAGAATGTGCAGAAATGCCAGACAGGCTAAGTGGAGTAGAATTAGGTGATCATGAATCAGAAGATATTTCTTGAGATTTCACGAGTTTCCTCGACAAATCATTAAATTTTTAAGTAGACATATTAAATAGATATTTAGACTAAATCAACTTTATGACAGTTGATTATATCCATCTTCAAATAACTATTCAGACGATTATCCTCCTTTGTTTCTCGTTAGTTTGAGTTTTCTGTATTTCTGAGATTTAGATGGTTTGTGAGCATGGTCTGTTGCTGGAGATGGTCTCACAGAATGAAAAGCCATCATATGCAAAGATATAAAATCCACGATTATACTGCTAAATTAAGGCGCATTGTAGCGCAGGGTGCCGGTTGAACCGCAATGGTGGTTCAACTACATGCCTGGTTTGGTTAGCCAGCATGGGTTAATCGCCCGTTGCTCATACTGAAAACCAGCGTGAATGACGGGCGTTTTACGCCTCCTGTATTTCATTTAAGTTTTTCGGTACCTCAAAAATGCCACCTCAAATTAATCATAATTTTTAAGGTTCGCAAAAAGGCGTTATTTCGTTTCGCGGCCTGCTGATATATTCATTTTATTACTACCATTCATGAAACCTTTTGTTTTATACGTTGTGCTGTGTGTATGGGCTCTGTTGGATCACCGTTTCGTTGAAACCATCATTATGACCCATCGGGTCTCAATCTAAAGCTGGGGTTATGGATGGTTATCAATTCATCGTTCCTTCCTTAAAACTATCTTCCATAAAAATTCCTACAACTGGGTTATCGACACCTAAAATTCATTTGTGATCGGTTATTGTACCATTGCTGTTTCTTCAGGCCGTTTTATTTTTCTGTCATTTCTTTTGGAGTATAAAGTCTGGTATTTAACAAGTTTCCTGCTGTGCTGGGATTTAAGTTCATACTATATGGATCTTCAGTCCGCTCCATTCAGTGGCCGAAGATATGTTTATTCTTCTTTGGTTTCGATGCATCAAAATTCACAAGTTTGTTTTTAATTTCCCTTACTTGTCGCGGCTGATAACTAGAAATCGTCATTTCAATTTCGCGCGTTCGCGCTAATTCTTCGCTCAATTTTATCAGCATCAGCTTGCTCCATTTTCTTGCGCCACTCTTTTTAGTCGCCAGCTGTTTCTTCTTACCGTTCTTTGCAAATTCATTAGTAATATCACAAAGTGCAACTGTATCGCTTCACGTGAGCGAAAGGCGAACGTTCCTGCTCCCATAGTTCCTGCTCAATAATTCCAACTTTCGTAAAAGAAATTACCTCAGGCATAAGTTTAATTTTTAATTTCCTATTTTAAATTCTACATTTTTGTTTATTTAAGAAAGCTTCCATTCTGTTTTTGATCTTCGGTTGAGAAACGGATCCGAATAATTTTCTTCGATTAATATTGCTTTCTATTCGCCTCTGTATCTATGTGATTTATAAGCTTCTTTAAATTCTCTCACTGCATAAGGTGCATTTTAAATTTTGTGCCAAGTTCGCCAACTTCTTCCATTAAATTTTCTTGTGGATAACTTATGATTTACAGACCTCTTCAAAACTTCTTGAGCTTTAAAGCATTTCCTGTATAAATCATTCCTTAAACTGTTAGTCAATAATCTGCAGTCTTTGTGTCCCCTGATCGGGGTATTCTAATCCCTGCTTCTGGTTGACTGATACTGCGTTTTTGGAACAAACTCCTAAAATCAGCTGTTTACAAGCTCCCAACATCACCTAAAAGCAAATATTTAACAGCTATAATGGTAATTCTGAACTATTTTAAAAATTCATTTTCGCTGTTATAAATTTTGCTCCATCAACTCTATTTAGAGCCATTTCAAATATCTGCTCCAGCTACAAAGATTTTGATCCAGAACCAGTTAATAAAACAACATTTGCTATTGATATTAAAAATTTATAGTCTCAAACGCCGAATTTCGACATTCAATCACTTCTGGTCTTTCAATCATTACAATTCAACAAATCCTTCTTGTTTGTGGTGCAACCATGTAATCCTCTAAGAAATTCAAAAGTAAACTTCACTGTAATATCTGACAGTTGATAACAAAATCAATAAAAGGCTATTGATATTATATATATTATGTTATAATTAACGACGTTATAAGCGATAGATTATTTCTCATAGAAAAAGGGTAGTTTATTGATTGCAATATCAACATCCACGAAATTTATTTTCTGGTATTCTGACCAATAATTTAGTATAAGATTTTAATTATGGTGCCACCTCAAAAGTTTTAATTAGAAAAAATTTATAAGAAGGCGATGTAAATGAATCATTTTACAAATCAAAAAAAAAATAAGATTGTTTGATGAATATCCAGACAGATAAAAGACGGATTGACGGAGAAGAGAGTAAAGAAAGAGAATTAAATACGGTGTCAGAATTTGTTGAAAAGAAAATGGCCCTGTGAAGTATTTTGGATCAGTTTAAAATTCACTTGTAATAATTTTATTGGTTGCTAACAAGATATCTTTCTTTTCCAGAGTAGAGAAACAGTTTTATTTATAGTTTAGTTTTTGTGTGACAATCTTAGGAGCATCGTCTGTTAGCTCAAGGGTCTTTGAACAGTTTTGAAAAAAATGTCATCTCTAAATGTAAAGTTATAAGAATCACAGAACAAATAGAGATAGTTCTTCAGGCTGCTGCAGGAGATGTTTGGCATCAAACTGGGAGACATCGTTCCGGCTGACGGTAGGCAAATTTTTCGCGTAATGAAAATTACCGCTGGAATCAAATTTAATCGAAAAAGCTGGTACAGTTTTAGAGTATGAAGACTTAACTTTGGGCGTCAGGTTCTTGGTTTCTCTGGAGCTTAGTGAGTTACCAGTGACAAAGTTTTAGATTACTGAAACTGGAATGAATATCAGCAGGAAAAATTGCAAACTTTTGATCAAACTGAAGAAAACCGACCCATTACAAAAGCTGATATTTTGGAAAAAGGTGCCTGGAATAGTTATGTGTTATGTGTGTTTGGAATTTATGTTTTTATGGGCATCTATGCCGAATCTTTGACGACTGGCTATTTATACTGCTGTTGCTGTAGAATCTTTTAAACCCTATTATCACGATAGTATTATCTTAAGCGAAAAAAACTTGCAAAAGAAAATGCCGTTAAAATTTAAAATCAACTTTTAAGATAAATTTCAATTGTTGTTGTCTGTTAAACCACGGAACACCTACCAGAAAATAAAATGACTACTAAAATTGTGGTGAATGGTATAAGGCTGGTGTGGGAATTGATAGACTACTACAGACGCTTTGGCTTACGGCAACGCGGCAGCGGCGGCGGCTGCCCGGAGGGTACACACGCTGGTGGTGGAATCCGCTAAAACATGTTTGGCTGGCCGTTTATCGTGGGGGTACCGAAAATAATAAAGAACTGATGCGCTGGTGGTGTGGCAGTTTTCTAGAAATTGAACGTTTTGCAAGGCTTTGATTCTACAATTTTAGTTTCCATCTTCCTTAGATATTTAATCTTCAGACATCATTGGAAAGGGTTGTTGGGTTCTAACATGTCCCCACCGATACCGTTACTAAGCAGTGCCGCTTCTGGGTAAAGGTTCTGCCTTCCACTTTAGTTAGTGCCGGTGGCCTCTGAAAGGTCAAATTGCAACCGAGTGTATTCAGGGGTGGGTCGCTTCTTGTCACCGTCCCGGGGATCGCCGTTGGCCGAACATGTTGCACGGGTACCAAAAGAGGATATCAGGTTCTTCGCGCGGTGTGGAGCTTGAAATGATGCCAGGACTGTGGCGTTTTAGGGACGCGGGTGGCGGCATGCGCTACCCTCCCTGGACATGGATTTGGTTGTGGTGCTTTGAGGTTGTTTGCACGTGACAAGGTGGGTGACGTATCTACGTGGCTATGTTGATTTTATTCATTTCTGGGAAGATAATTTTGGGTTTCTGAAATGTTATCTTTCTGGTTCTATATGCTATTCTCTTGGTTTTGTATTCCTTCCTTGCTGACTTAGAGTAATTTTTTCAGCCATTGATTACGACATCAACCCTAATATGATGGTTGCCATCTATGACATAGCCGTTGTTGCTGACCAGGCGAAGACATTTTACCACAGACGAAACCAAGATCCTACGTCGACTATCTTGTGAAAAATTACTTCAAAACTTATGATGAAGGAGTTTTGGTACAACTCATTATGTTACATTTTATGGTTCTGGCAGATTCTCTTGGATCAACTTCTTTATGTTTGGGAGAGGGTTGAGATTCTTCCTCAAATTCAAAATGTATTTTTATTGGGTTTCTTAAATCTCTTGCAATGGTTTCTTCAAATGTTATTGATTATCTCATTATATATCTGTCTTGAATGAGTGAGCCAGTGGCTACTTCAAGTCTGTATCTTTGGTGCCTACTGTGCAAATCTAAACTCTGTAAATAAAATATCAGCATGAAGTTTTTTGCGTAGCTCTCTTTATGAAAACGCAAGCTGACGAAAGTCTCTTGCGACGGCCAACACGATTCTGAGCTCAGGCAAGCTCTTGATCCGGAGATATCTTTTATTTCATATATAGTTTCGGCAAAAATAAATTATCTATTCCTAATTCATTTACATTTGGCTTGAATTATCATTTGATATTTAATTTCATCTTATTCCTTTCTTGCTATTAATTAGTATTGGAATCCATATGTAGCAATGATCTTCTTCTAACTTTACTATTATTCATTAGTGACCTGCTTTCCAGCTCTTTTTCATAGCACTTCCTTTGAGTTCCTTCTCATGTGAAAATTAATAATCCTCACTCATTAATTCCTTCCTATAAACTATAATCTTATTCATGACATTCAATTTAAGTTATACCATTTGGTGATATTTCAATTGAGCTGGGTTGGTCTGTATTCTTTTTCTCACTTTAATTCTCTTCTTTGACCATGATTTCTTATAAACTTCTTCAACTAACTTTGTTGATGAGCGTTTCTATCTCCATTGACCTTTACCAGTGACACCTTCCAAAATCCATAATACATCCTTTCTTTGTTTTAACCATGTTGAGTATAAAGCCAAGTTCTTCTCCTGCTGAACTGCTCTTTTCAGGATGGTTTCGTTGTGAAGTTCCTTCCAAGCCAGCAAACCATTATAATTTATCATTTTCTCACTTTTAAATCATATCCGGCTCTTCATGATGTCCATCGCACCTGACCTGCCACTGCCGTTCGCCGCTAACATCAGGCATTGTTCTTTATAATATCATATCAAAATGGACTTCTCCTAGTCTTGAACTGGGATTTCTATAGAAACTAAAAGTTTTAAATTGATAATTAAATCGTTCATCAGACTTGTTTCGGCAATTGACCCATTTAGCTTATCATTAGTAAATTTTAGGGTTCCACGGCATTTTCTGTTTGCTACCAGATTATCGTACCGGATATTTTGGTATACTATAGTATCTACGGATAAATTCGCATCGCTTCCCTAAGCAGATCTGCTCCTCTTCAATGGTGTCCAGGTTTGGTTTACTATTATCCTTCTAGTATATAAAACTCTAGATTCAGTTTTGTTTGGTCTAACAGCATTATCCGCCTTCAGCTTTCCCAGTTTCAAAACTTTGTATCCCTGGAATTTGCTCGGCCTTGCACCACTGATTTATATAGTGATTTCCTTCACTACTATTTTTTTATAGACAACAAATCTGTTTTATATTCGGTATTTCTTGCTTTAAATATTCCTGACACACCCAGAACATATCCAACAGATAATGTTGCCATCTTTCTCTTTGAAAATGAACTGCCTCAGAAGAAATATCAATGTATTTATTTTGGATATCTGTCGACCAACCAATTACTAGGTGCTTCTTCCTTATCACCATTTAGTAACATTGGCAGGTCCCCATGATAAATTTTTTTCATTCAACCGTTAAAACTAACTTTTCCTATTTGGGTAAAATATTTCCCTATTATGTTGTCATCTTCTAACATTGTTTCAGCATTTTTTTCAGGCGTAGTGGGATCAAGTTGAACCAACAATAGTTAATTTTATTCAATGACATTTATACTTTTGGTCGTCTGTTACATTTCTGGAGTTTTGTTGCCAAACTGCCATTATTTTATTTCATTACCATTCCATATATGTGAGCATTGTCATTAATCAATGCCTATTAGTACTAATTATTAAATTTAATATTTCTTGGTGTCCACTGTCCTTGGTCATTTATTCAAAACATTTATATTTACTTCATCAAAGTATTATTCAGTGGTTTATTGTTGTTTTTCTTCGATGTGAGTAATGCATCTACAGCTATTTGATATTTCCTCAGACACTATATTTAAGGTTGATCTTTGTCAGTTATTTTGAATTTCTTCCTCATAATTAGTTATTTTTCAACCTGTTCCTAAATCTGGCATGAACTGCCTCCCTGTCAGATGAAAGTGGGTTCTCCTTTGGGAATTCCTGAGACCATTTCTCCTGCCATTTTGTTTTCCACTCACCTAAAGTTAAATTCCTGGAGCCAATTCCTATTGTTGATGACTTTAAGCATTCTAATTCAAAAATTATTTTTACCGATTTTCGTCACTGAACATACTTCTTCGCAGGTGAATTAGTAGTCACCGCCGCGTGACGCAACGATATTATTTTCCTCGCTGCCGGTAATTGTTGATTCCGCCGCTGCACCCCAGCTCTGGCTCCTTCATTACTGGTTTCTGTTTTATTTTTGTCATTAAAATTCTAAAATGTTTTCATTTAGATTCACTTTAAGGAAAACTCTTATTCTTTGTATATTTGATGGTTAAAATTGTATTCGAACTCGTAAGACTTGCTCCATTTTTCAATGGTTTTTGAATAAAGGTTAAGACTATGGCTTTGTCATCAGAAATATTTACTATTCCTTTGGTAAGGCTTTTCCTCCTTTACTTATTTATATTTCTCCTGTAATTTTTGTTGCTGGGGGAGAGGAGGGCTCATAGTTGTGTTTGTGTGTTCCAGTCATCAGACTATCTAGTAGCTGTTGACCTCATTTCTTTGTCAATAGTATCTTTGGTGGAAACTGTTTTAAAACGTTTTCCGTTTATTTTCAAGGTCAGTGCAATAGATAAATTATCAGTAGTTGACTTGGTATTCAGCTATTTTATCATCATTAAATCTTACGATAGTCCTCCTCCAACTGATTGTTTAAAAATACGTATCTTTTTCATAATATTTCAAATTTTCGGATGTAGTTTAATTTCATTTTTATACTTGCACAGAATTTTTGTTATTTTGTTGAAACGGGTTTGCCTTTTGTTTACTTAGTTACATGTCCAACGGTGTCCACTTATATTATAGATACGATAAGCCACCCCCCTGTATATTTTGTATATGTAATATTAAAATCCTGTGGAAATTCATGTCAAATTTAATATTGTTTCCTGACCTATCTTCATGGCCAGAATTAGAGTTGCCCATGTATGAACGCAATCAGCCAGGACCACCATCATCATATGTATAATATGTTGTTTCCCTGGAGTTTTTTGTTGTTGTTTCCGTTATATCTTTTGACCATAATATATCATATCATATTTACCTCTCAATTACAACATTAATAATTCTCCCATACTGAGGGTACTTGTTTGCTTTTGTTCAATAATATCTCCATCGTTATATTAATTTCATATTTAATTTTAATCGTTGTTTTTTCTCATCTTGTACCATCAGGTTTGCAAAGTATTAATTATTCTTAATTTAGGTAATATTTTCGTGCTTCTCTTCTGCTTTTTGTCAATAAAGAAACAACCTAAAATAATAAATATTTTATTCTAACACTTATCCTTTTATTTCTTGTCAGTACGTTTTTTACGAGATTTTTCTTATATCTTTTCATTATATAACACAAAAATAAAAATTTGAAGTCATAATATAACAATATATAAGTATTCATTTAAGCCGCTAACGTTTTACTGATTTTTACTTGCATACTTTCCATGTATAAATAAAGTTTCTAACGTCAAGCATTAGTTTCAGAGAAAGTCATCATGAACTCCTTACGGCTGTCCAAAAGGCTGATTTTGGTTGTTGTTATACTTTCCCACTAGAATAAAAATTCAAGCGTCGGAAAACCGGCGTCTTGAATTTACAATGTTATTAATCTTAAAAAATCATTATTTTATCTTCATATTCTCTTGCTTATGGGTGACATTAGTAACAGCAAATTTTCAGCTACATCAAATGGTAGAAAATGATTTTCTCTTGCACCTCTTTCGCAACCATTAATCTTAGAAATCTACTAATATGATCGTATTGTCATGATTGAAAAGAATCTAAAGGATTTTTAATACCTTAACCAAGCCGCAGCCCGCAGCACAACTTCTGAAATTTCCTCCCAGCCATTCCCGGTCCTCGCGGAAGAGCAATAAAAAGTATCAACCAGCTCCGCCATCATCTTTTTCTTTCGGGCCTCAGGTATTCAGCGCATAAACTGCACATTACCATATGCTGGATGCCTTTTTCCCGCCGCTAAAAAATAAGTAATAATACCTGTGCTTCCTCAGGCTATCAAAAAGGGGCGGCGGTCAACATTTCCCCATTAGTCCGGCTTTACCACCACCGTAAACTGATTATAATTCTTTGTGCTAGCCAAGCTCCTATCTCTTCAGTATATTTTTATATGATTCAGCTTCGTTTCAGGAAAGAAGCGCCACAATAGAACGCTGCAGTAACTTTTTATTCGCCATTCTCCCTTTGTTATCAATTTGTAATTTTTGCCCTTTATACCCATAAAAAGATTTCTTCAACAGGATTTTGCCCCATATAAGCTTTGAGCCTTCTTCTATCTGTTTTAAAACATCTTCCTTGGATATTCTCTTTGTTCTTCGTTTCAGCAGTATATTCTTTGGTGTGATCAGTGCTGTTTTCTTTCATTCACTGGACTTAATGGTTCTCTTGTCTTTAATTCTTGATGATCATTGGATTAGTGGTCTTCTATTCCATCTTTATTCAGATTCAAACTGTTTGTTTGGATCAAAAACCATATTCCATCTTGTTTTCCTTTTTTGTAAGTTCCACTCTGTTTGAACGGCTCCATTCGGATAATAAACTAAAGAAATATGCCTTCTTGCCGAACCGAGGCCAAATTATCACTTAAATAGCCATTTTATCAGGAGAAATATTCAAGCCCAGTAAGGTTTTTCATCTCAAAAATCGTACTCCATTGACAATGACAATATCCTCACTTACTTTTTGAATATCTTGTAGCGTCAATATATTGCTTAAGCTATGAAAAAGCCTAAAATTAAAAAAAATATTTTTTCATCAATCTCTCCCTCCTTTAATTTTATATTTATCTCATAACATTTCTTCCCAAATTTTCAATAAAAAGGAGACTTTAACAAAATATTGTCACAGTCTGGTTATGTAATTTTAATAGAATCTGGTGCTACTGAACCATCACTATATTTTCGTTGACCTGTTTTTTACTTTTGGCTCTTTAAAGCTTGTAATTACGGATGTCAACTTTATTTTCACCATCCACCTTTGAACAGCAACCTGTGCTGGAGATTCTTTTCCTTCTAAGGAGTGCATCTTTAGCAGGAGATAATCCAGCACTAAAGCACTAATTTCACCGTTTATGATAGGCTGCGACATCAGGTGAATTCTTTGTTGTTGACACCTTCTGACCCGGACAAATTTTTAATTTCTTTGATTTTTAACTATATCAAATTCATTGCAAGTATTTTTAGGATCTTTTTAAAATTATAGTTCCTTGCTGTATAAAATTTAATACTCTTCACTCATTTGGTGGGTCACTTGGTATTGCTAATGCTCCATTTTTCATTGATGAGGTGATTTTACTTTTGGGAATCTATTCGAGTAGTTTCAACACGGATGTCTAACAATTGAGTAATTGATTTCTTTCTTCTGAAAACTTATCAGATAAGGTTTGTGTTAGGAAAAGTTAATAAATTTCTTTATCAGACAGTACTAAGTTTGGAGTTACATCTATAAACTCCAGCAACTTTTTTTCAAGTCCTCCTTCTTTTTTTAATTAGTTGGTTAGTTTAGAATTTCAAAGCATGGACAGGTGTGCTCCAACTTTTTAAGGACTTCACCCAGTATAAAATGAGCAAAAATGCTCCTAGTTCCGAATGATTTTGTTCATTCATAAATTTTTCCTCATTATTTTTTAATTTTATTTATTTATTTTCCTTTGTCTTTTTTTATGGACAATGTAATTACTGTAAACAATTTAACTATAACTTGAACTAAAATGATTGCTTCCATTTGAGTGAATGACATTGCTATCAAGTTTGAATCTTGGAAATTTTAAATCTTATAGCTGCAGGTCTCCAAATTACCGGCTCCTGTTGACAGCCAACGCTGAATAACCAAATCAAAGCTGATTGTTAACTGTATGCCGTGTTAATAACCAAAAGATGCATAACACTCTGGCAACCAGCACAAAATTATTGTTGGTGCGCCCATGCTGACTGCTTCTAACCGGTCCGTGATCGGCTTCAAGTAATGCCCTCCCAACAATTCTTGCAACAAAATTAAAGCCCTATTTTAAAGAACAACTGCGCCGTGCTCCCTGTTGTCGTTCCCACAAGCAGTGCCGATGGTGAAATAAAATTATCATCAAGATAATAATAAGGAAACGATCTCAAGGCATTTATAACAACTTCAGGCCTGCGATAAATTTTTTTTCATTGCTGGAATTCCACCGGGTTTCGTTATAACAAGCAATACTCCGATAGGAAATCCAATCAATAATGAAAATAATGTTGATAAAATTACCATATATAAAATTTCAACTGTTGCTATTGTCAACATACTATAGATTGGATTTTCAACATTTCAAAAAAGTGGTTCAAGTAATTGTACTAATTTCCACATTGTATACTCCTACACTATTGTATCCATCTCGACTATCTATAAGGCTTTCATGAGCATTAAGATCTCCCTCAACAAGCCCTACACGTGATAGCCAAATATTCATTGCTGTAGTTCTCTCTATCGAGCCTCCAAAATACTCGCATGTAATTCCAATTCTTTTATTATGAAGATTGGTTCTTGAGCAGTGTTTCTAGAACTTGCTTTGTATCATCTTACCTTTTGATGTAAATAAGTAAGTTCTGTATCTTGTTGATCCTCAAAGGTAATTCTTTACAATTTCCATTTTGGTTCTACCAAATATATGATGAACATTTCCTTCTGGCAATTCCTTTCCATCAGACATAATTTACCTTTGGCATATTTACAAACTTCTTTTCTTCCATCTGGTGAGTAATCATCACAACAGTTAACGAAAATTTCTTTTTACTGCAATAAGTTCGAAATGGATTTTGTAGTTTTGGGATGGGCTGATGTTAGCGATCCGATAGCCGTATCTGGATTATTTGCAAGGCTCTTTGCTATTGATACTCTTTACTTTTGTCACTCCGCTTAATTGGCTAGGATAATGTTAGCTTTCTCCAGTGAGTCAACAATCTCAAAGTTCTGTCTCTTTTTGCAATATCTTTATTCACTTTTCTTCAAGATACTACATTTTCTTCCAACCGTTCTTGATGTGATTGAAGTGCATTGAAATATCATCCCAATTTTTCTTCTTTCAAGTGCTCCGTTTATTCCAGTAATATACATCATTAATAAATTTTTTCCATATGGCTCTTTAATTATTAATTAATCTAGTAAAGATGATTTCCTTTCCTCAATCAATGACACCAAAATATCTCAACTAACGATGTAGTTAACATGCAACTGCATGTAAACCACATTGGATGTTAAGAAAACTTTTATTAGTTTTCTTAATCTTATCATTGGGTATTCCCTCTTTGAATTCTTTATTAGATAAATAAAAATCCATACTTTAGATGCCAGTTTGTGATCCTCTCCATCTATCTGGGTGCTTTTACATTACGTGCGTTTCTTTTTGGCGAAACATCTACAGGCCGGTCTCAGTTCTGGATGGTTATTTGAGTTTCTGTATCTGTTTTTGTAATGTTGACTAAGTATATAAATATATTGGACATCATATTTTTTTGAAATTTTCTTAATCTAAAACACACTGGTTTATTATCTGGTTTCCATAATAAATAAAACCAACACAGCTACCAACTTCCACAATTCCGGACAATATTGTAGTCAAATCTTTTTTAATTTCTAGAAGGTGTAAAGTGCTGTGAGTTGGGCCTTGATATTAGCAATAACTGACTAACCCATTCCATTATATCTTCGTATATTCCCTAAAAATCAATGGACAGAAAAATACTATTTCCCTGACCTGATAAAGCAAATAAATTTATCACTGATTAGCTCCGTTAACTGTTAAGTAGTACAGTAATCAAATTAAATGGTCCCATGAAATCTTTTCATTTTCTTTCTTCTTGTTTTTTTTTATCTAAATAGTTTGCCTGCTTACAATCTTTTTTATCAGTTGAAGATGGTAAGTATGCTGAGTCAACCAGATTGACTGGTACCGAGGTCCTGTGGCCTGCAGCGGTGATTGCTGCAATTTTAAGAGCTCGTGTTGAATAAATTTTTATCAGCTTCTTTTGGGCGATCGTCAGAATGGCTCTCCCCTTCTCCAACTAATTTTACAAACTAAAATTCCAACTAGTGTTCTTATGTTGGTGTGCATTGCTTTTGCATCTTTTCAATTAACATTATTCTAAATCAATCGTAGTGAAAGACATTATAAATGGTTTATTTTCCCACCATCAGTCTCAGTTGGATCGATATCACTATTTCATTCTGTTCTTCTGTTTAAGATATTTTAATAAATAATACCAGTGGTACCAAATGACCGACAGCAACATAGCATCAGTTAACGTAACGGCTCTAAATCCACCAAAGTTCTTATAAATTATTACGACTCCAGCAGGGAAATTTGGAGAGCCTGTAACATAAAATCAAACCTGTAACACCTTTAATAACATCCCACAGCCATTTAACACGACTATAAGCTCCTGAAAATAATATATTATAATAGAAGATAAATATTTAAGATTACAACTATCAACTTTGACATCAAAAGATTCATCTTGGGATGGTTTTCCGTACTCAAAATCTTTTTAAAATGCCGGACAGCAGCAAAGCAAAGGAGGCCAACTAAACCTAATTGTAACACAATCCCGGACCACCAATAAAAAGAACTTGCTCAACATAAGTGGCAACTATGGTCACCATAAACTACAAAGCCCCATAGAACGACTACAATGTGTATTCCTCTATGCAAACTACCAATTGTACATGTCATTTGCAACAACCATGCAATAAAAGCATAAGTACGCAGATAAATTAAATGAGTGCTATCGTTAAAATTCTGTCCATTTTTATTTTATATGATTTTTATCTAGATATTTTTTCAAAAGTGTCTTGAAGAATAGTTTTATTCTAACCTCTTCAAAAAATATTTATAAGTACAAACCATATTTGAGAATAAAAACCATTCTGAGCCAAAACTAAAATATCTTTACATAACATTATCCAGGTATGTAAGCAAAAATGGGCCACCACTATACATGCAAAATCTAGAATTAGTAGAGAATAAATCGTGATAAAGAACTGCTTGTTGAATTGTTTTGAAATTTTGTTTTAATAGAATTGTCTTGTTTCTTCCTCAACACATATTATAGAAGTAAAAAATAAAATTAGATACATTATAACTCATTATTTTAAAGTCAAGGGTCAAACAAAAAGTGCCATAAATTTATAAAAATAAATATAATCTCTCTTTCTATTTTTATGTGATATTCATTCTTTACTTTTTAAACTTTCTCCATACTGAATATCATGCATAGTTTTATAAATTCATTCATGGCAGGTGTCAGGTGAGTTCCTATCTTTGTTCTCCATTTTTTCCATCACAACAATTTATCACACTCTCACACTGTTGTCGATGATAATCTAGAGCAATTACAAAGACATTCTTCCTTGCGGCATCAAAATATCAAAACTTCTTGAACTATTTTTTCTGATTTTCACTATCAGGGCGATGTAGCTTCATCAAAATCATAATCTCTGGATTTTTATCAAAGCTCCTTGCAATTGAACATTGCTGTTTTTGACCTCCAGATAACCTTGCCTCTTATGACAGGTTTTCAAATTTATTGGCCGTCTTCTTGAATAAATTAGCATTTGCCATCTTGTTGCTAAAATTATTTCTTTATCCTCTGACCACCAAAACTTATATTTTCTTTTTGTTCCACTAAACAGAGATGTAACACAGAGGCGTAGCAAATTCATCTCTGTAAAATATCTAAGTGGAATATATATAATCGACACCGTTTTACTACAGCTCCTTCGTATTCGAATTATCTTGCCAATAGATTTAACAAGAGTCGCTCCTCCCGCACTCTGCAACAGCAACAATTTCTTTCAGTACTTGACTACAGTTACCTTATTTTTCAAAACATATCATTTGAGTGCCATCATGCTTATAGCGAAACATTTTCAAATTTTTATCTATCAATCTCTCACTGTCAAAGCTCAACCATGCCTCCCATCTACATCTTGCACTCAATAGGTTCATCAAAATTTCAACCAACTCTAATCTGCTAGCGATGGTCAATGCACTGCGTCATTGTCTTTTACCGATGAGTCTCTTCAATGGTTGATGCTATAAGTCCCAAAGCCGTCACGAGATGGAAATTAAAGTCTCCAGGTGTTGTGTGTCTCTACACATTCAAAATTTTGTATCCACCCGTACATCCACTAACAAAACCGCCGATGTTGTAGTAACTTCAGTCAATGGAGGTGCTAGCTTTTTACTGTGCAGTCTGCGCTAGATTGTTCGAAACGGCTTGAGTATCATTTTAGTATTTGTTCAGTGTAGAAATCACTTTAGCTGAAAGCCTTTGTTGCCAAAGGATCGTATAATGCTGCTTGAGTTAAAAGCTGTAACGCTCTCCTGTGATGTCCTGCCCTTCCAAACTGCTAAATGCCACATTTTCTCACGACTCTGATTACAAGTGGTAATAAAATAAGGATTCATGAAAAGCGCAAAATGTAGTCGCACTCGATAATCTCAAAGTCAGAGCAATAGCCATCGTCATTCATTGAACATTTCACAGTAAACTCAAATTCTTTGAGATGTGTCATTTGTTAATTTTGATGAGAATGATTACCAGTTTACTCGAGAAATAACGGTAATGTGATATATATCAACTTTTATTCTCTTTTAGCAATTTGTTTCTGTTTGCACCAGGTTTGAAGCTCTCAGCAATATCTTGCCACGGCTTTTACATAACAGTTGAACGCCGAAATGCTCCACGCTACATGGTACAAAAGCATTTCATTCTGTCTTGCTCAGCAGCATCTATTCGTTTCAGAATTTTGCCAGTCAAAGCTGGTGAGTGCTCTATGCCGATGCCAAAAGTCATGACAAAATAATGACGGCTAATATCGCGCTACCATTTATACCCCTGCATGCTGTAGCCCACGAAAATATTTAACGATTTGTTTTCAGAAGTTTTGATACTTTTCATCCTTCCTTATACGTGAAAAATCTGCATAACATCAACCACAGCTTCGCTTCCAACTGTTTTTCTCATGAGTTCTATTTTATTTTCTGTTTCTCTTTATTATTTTTCAGAAATCTCACACCATATGACTTTCTTATATGGTTTGCCAACTTCTCTGCTAGCTCTGGAAAAATCTCATCAGTTCAGGTCATGAAATTTATAGTGATATATATCCAACCTTTCGTGTCATATTTTTGCTAATAAAACAATTATAGCGAGTTGTCTATCATACTACCATGCTGCAGTGGTCTATTCATTACGCTAATTCTAGAGTTACTGTTCCAGAGTTTGCAAAGATAATGTATAGATCAGTCACAATATCTTTTAATGATCGACAACTATTTCAAGATTTTTATATTTTCGAACTCTTTCAGTGATCAAATCTTGCTTTTTGCAGGTTGATTTTAAATAAATTTTTCTTCCTGCTTATCTTCGATAATCTAAAAACAGGTAACATTGAGATTCTCGCTTTCTGCTTCCAGGTATGCAATAGATATCTCCTGTTCTTTCAACTTTTTATGATTCGTGAGACGGAGTTTCCAAAAGTGATGGAACGCTCCGATACCATGTCTTTTCCTTCTGAAAAAGTCGCTTTCGCACATAGTAACCATAATATAGATCAACTGGATTTTATCAACGCTCTTTTCTCCCATATTCCAAATCGTGGAATATAGTAGTTACTATCTTCAATTTCTAAAAGTTCAAAGAAACTTTAGTGAGATCCTCCATAATTCGACGATCATTTTATTTTATTCTCTTTATATTCAGATAATCTAAATTGGCTTTTTGTTTGTTTGGCAATCTCATATCACTTTCATGCAAACCCATGATGAGCAAAGCTCGTTTCTATCTTGTAAAATTTCTACTCCCTCTTTGCAGATTTTTCTCCTGCCACTCAACAAAATCGTATTGATATCTATTCTTTTATACTTTTTACAATACTGATAAATGTAAACTTCAGAAGCTCTCCTCAGAAACGAAAATTTCGCAAATCCCTCCTGATCCAACTATAAAAATATTATCTTTTGTTTGCAAGCTCAATCATTCTTTGATTTACATCATCTTGCCCTGCCTCTGCAACTATTCCTAAAAACATTTTGCAATTACTGTCTCAGCTGTATTTATTAACAACTGGAACTATCAACCTCATATCTTGTTGAGGTCTCGACATTTTTACTAAAAATATCCTTATCAGAATATTTTCCAGCTCTTTTAAAAGTCTCATCTGTTCTATCCCTTCAACAGCTATAACCGATCTATCTCTGCAAACAAACTAGTTTGACCAACATCAGTCTACTTAACATTTTCTGCAGCCTGCTCCGAGAAATAGTCATCTTCAATCTCAGGTTTTTCTTTTCTGTATAACATTTATTCAAAAAATAAATCATCAAAATAACTTTGAGGTCAAAACTTTTATTCCGTTCAATCTAAAAATCAATAATTGCAAAAGGAGAGTTTCATCTGTCAGGAACCATTTCATCATTCTCTCTCCGTATTTGTCTCTAGTTGTAAATTTTTCAAAATTAAATCAATTTTACAAGCATAACTATACCTCATTCAGCAATAAAATATTTTACTATCTCCGATGTTACCCACATTAAATTCTCTATGTTATCTGTCTTTTTATTTCTTTGATTTACAGAAGATGGGTCTCGTGGATATATTGATGTTACTATTTTTGCCTCTCATGAAATATAAAGGAAACTTTCCATTTTCACAATAAGTCCTATCTTTTTCCCATTATCTAGTTATCCCCTATTACTATTTTTATAAAAATCTACTAGATACATTATATTTTTGTCTTCAGTAAAAATCTTTTCTAATTCTTCAAGAGCATCTTTTAATGTAGTAAATTTTGTCTAAAACAAAATTCTATATGCCTTTTTCAGATTAGATAATTGTTCGTCATGTGAAACCTCTTCTTCTCAATCCAATACTATCAAGCCCTCTATTAGTAGCTTTTATTTCCCTCAGCCTAAAACAAAAGGACAAATATCTTGGTTGACTGCTTGCTCCTCCAACCATACGATAAGATCCAATCCTTGTGAATTGGTGTACTGGAGTAAGTCCTCCAATTATTGCATGACTATCCACAACAACGTGTCCTGCAAAGGTAACATATATTCGCAAGTATACAATCGTCTCCAACTATGACGTCATGAGAGCAATATGAACATAAGCCATAAGAAGATTTCCACTTCTATTCTCGTTTCCCATCTATCATCTGTTCCTCTATGAATTGTTACAAATTCTCTTATCGAATTATTATTTCCAATAATTGTTTTGTGAAGCTCACCCTTATACTTTAAATCTTGGTTAGCCTTTCCTATTGAAACAAAAGAATAGATCGTATTATTTTTCTCCTATTTCAGTTATCCCTCAACAACAACGTGAGATTGTAAAATAGTTCCTTTTATTACTACATCTTTTCCAACTATACAGTAAGGGCCTATCTTTACCCCATCTTCTAAAATGGCTCCCTCTTCTACAATAGCTGTGCTATGTATATCTACCATTTTAACCTCCCCGTTTTTGTTGTCTGCTATTACAAAGTAAAACTTGCTTCAGCAACAACAGCATCATCAACATAAGCTTTTCCTGTTTAGCTTTAACAAAATTTCTTTTTATTTTATCAACTTTAACATCGTATATTAAAGTATCTCCTGGTCTTACAGGATTTTTAAATTTTGTGCTATCTATTGCAGCAAAGTATGGAACTTTTTCCTTCCATTCCATCCATTACTAAAACTCCTAAACATTGAGCCATACCTTCAACAATTAAAACTCCAGCATAATTGGATGTCCAGGAAAAATGTCCATTAAAAATTCTTCGTTCATTGTTACATACCCTTTATTGATTGTTCTTCGTGAGTTCATCTCCAATATTCTATCCACTAATAAAAATGGGTATCTGTGTGGTATCCTTTTCATAATTTCTAAAAATATCTAACATTCTTTCTTTTCCTCCTAAAAATTTTATAGCTTTTTATATTTTATTTTAATTTTTATTTTTATCTAAAATTTGTACAAACTCAACATCAATCAGATGCCCAGCTTTTATTGCAATACATGAGCTCTTATTGGTCTATTTAAAATTTTTAAATCTCCTATAATATCCAACATTTTGTGTCTAACTAAATTCGTCATCAAATCTTAAACCATCTGGGTTCAAAAACCCCATCTTTCTTGATAACAATAGCATTATCCAAAGTTCCACCTAAAGCTAAATTATCAAATATTCAACTTCATAATCAAAACCAAAAAGTTCTAGCTGGTGCTATTTCTTTCTATAATTTTCTTCATTGATTTCCAAATTCAGCAAGTTGAGATTTTTAAAAATGTATGCTCAAATCTTATTGCATAAGTTAACTTATACCCATCATAAGGTAGAGCAATTACATGTTTATCTCCCCTTAGATAAAAATACTGGTTCTTTCACAATAATTTCTTCAACTTCACTAGCAAGCTCTACAATCCCAACTTCTTGAAATAAAATCTAAAATTTGATAGCACTTCCATCACAAATTGGTAACTCATTTCCCGTTCAATTCAACAACTAAATCTATTATTCCTGAAATATATAGGGCTGATAAAAATGTTCTATAGTGAACACCATAGCTCCATATTCATTTTTAAATTAGTTCCTCTTGTTAAAATCAAAAAGTATTTTTATAGTCTAACTGGATTTCATTTTTCCTTCAGGTAGATTTACCATTCTAAAAACTATTCCTCCATCTTGGGCAGGAATAAGTTTCATTTTATAATTTCTCCCTTGTGTCAGACCAATTCCATCGTATTGTATTATATTTTTAATGTTTTTCTTTTCATAATATCCTTTCTAACTTAATTTAGTCAAAAATTTATCAGCTATAATCATTGCAATATCTCTTTCACCATCAACAAAACGTACGACAATTTTCTTAGGATTTATACCTTGAACTGAACCTAGACCAAACTTTTTATGGCTAACTTTATCTCCTACTTTAAACCAAGAGTATTTTTCAAATTTTTATTTTCAGAAATTTTTATAGTGTTCTTTGTAGTGATTTCAGTTTTTCCTTTTAAAAATATTAGGTTTGCTATAAGCATCATCTTCATCCGCAAAGTAAAGTTTTTTCTTTTTCTCCTCAACATCCAATAAGTCTTCTGGAATTTCCTTTAAAAATAATGACGGTGACATTATTTTGTCTTCGTCCATATAAAAATCTAACTGTTGAATAAGATAAATATAACATCTTTTCAGCTCTAGTCAATGCTCACATAACAAAGTCTTCTTTCTTCTTCAAGTTCATTATCATCATTAACTGCTCTTAATCCTGGAAAAATTTCATTTTCAAAGCCTACCAAAAAAATACGTTAGGAAACTCTAATCCCTTTAGAATTATGAACAGTCATAGCTATAGTCACTACTTTTTCTTCTAAGTCGTCAGTTGCACTGACCAGTGAAACATTTTCCAAGTATTCATTTAATCTTAAATCTCCAACAACTTTCTCAAGTTCCAAAATAGAGTTTCTAAATTCATCTATATTTTTCTTCCCTAGTTTCATAATTATCGTACTCATCTTTAAGATGATCAAAATAAGAAATTTTTCTATTAAAGTATCTACAATATATGATGTTGTTTCTACTTGAGAGAGTTCTTGCAATTCTTTAATTATATCGTGTAGCTCAACTAATTTTTCTTTACTTATTGTTGTCAAACCTGATAATTCTTTTACATGGACTAATGCATCTAGCAAAAGTTAAATTATTTTTCTCTGGCATAGTCTATAATTTTTCTATACCTTTTTCTCCAAGTTTTCTCTTTGGAACGTTAAGTATTCTTAAAAGATTAAGCTCATCTTGAGAATTTACAATTACAGATAGATAGGCAATTATGTCTTTTATCTCAGCTCTTGAATAAAAACTAATGCCTCCAAAAAAACTTTATAAGGAATATTATATCTTAAAAGTCCCTCTTCAAAAATTCTTGATTGAGAATTTGTTCTATACAATATTGTCATATCTTTGTAAGCAGTGCCTTTTTGATGCTTTTCTCTGATAATTTCTATGATTTTATTAACTTCATCCCTACCATTATCACAAGCTAGAACTTTTATCTTTTTCTCCCTTGCCATTTTGTGTCCACAATATCTTTTGATGACTTATTATTTTTGATGACTCCATTTGCTGCATCTAGTATCGTTGATGTTGAACGGTAGTTTTTCTTCAAGTTTTTATTATTTTAGCATTTTCATATTTTTCAAAGTTTAAAAATATTTAAAATATTTGCTCCTCTAAAACCATATATACTTTGATTTTCATCTCCAACATACACAGATTTGAACTTTTTCTTGCAATCAAATCCACTATTTTTATACTGAATATCATTTGTATCTTGGTACTCATCTATCATAAAATATTTGTATTTACTTTGAATTTTTCTAATATTGTGAGGTATTTGCAATATTTTATAAGTATTTAATAGAATATCAGAGAAATCCATAGCATTATTAGTAATTAAATATCTATTGTATTTATCATAAATTTCAACGAAATATTGACTGTATTGAGAAAGATTCCTCTGGCTTTTTACTTTCTTCTTTACATTTTGAAATCAGAGAAATAATGTCTCTTTCTTTTAAATCTTTTTAGATCAGCCTTTTTAAAATATCTTTAACAACTCTTTTTGATCGTCCGTATCATAGATAGTAAAATTAGAGTCATAACCAATCTCTTTTGCATACATTCTCAAAAGTTTTTTACACCAAAAGAGTGAAACGTTGACACAGTACAATTTTTGCGACTTCTCCAACCAGATTTTCAACTCTTTCTCTCATTTCTTTTGCAGCTTTATTTGTAAATGTTACTGCCAAAATACTATAAGGATTAACTCCTACATTTTGTATCATATGTGCAATTCTATAAGTAATTGTTCTCGTTTTTCCTGAACCAGCTCCAGCTAAAATTAAAAATAGAACCTTCTATTTGTGAAGCTGCTTCTCTCTGTTTATCATTTAATTTTTCAAGTAAGTTAAAATTTTCCCATTTTATCCTCCTTTTTATTTTATAAATTATATCATATTTATTATCTTTCTCAAAAACATTATAAAACTTCACAATCAATAAAAATTATTTTAACACAAAAAACTTTAATATTAATTTTTACAAATGAAAGAATATTAAAAATTGTAATTGACATAAAAATTATTACTGTATAATGAATCAAATCAAATATTTTCCTTTTTAAAAGAAAGTCCAGAGAGGCTAGCAAAGGTGCAGAAATAGATTTTTAGTCTATATTTTAACATATCTATTACCTAAAGCCTGTGGTTTTAGGTTTTTTATTAAATATAAAGAGGTGAGTTATGAAAGTTTTTATTGGATGAAACAGGAATTAAAAGAGCAATAACAAGAATATCCTTTGAAATTATTGAACGAAATAAAAACGGTTGAAGATATAGTTTTTAGTTGGTATCAAAAATCATGGAGATATTATTGCAGACAGAATAAGGCATAAGATAGAAGAACTTGAGAATATAAAAATTCCACTTGAAACGATAGATATAACTTATTATAGAGATGATATAGATAGATTTGATTTAGACATATAGAATTTAAAAGTGATTTAACAAATAAGATTGTTGTAATGGTTGACGATGTTTTTATATACAGGTCGTACTATAAGAGCTGGGCTTGATGCAATACTTGGAGCAACAAGACCTGCCAAAATTCAACTTGCTTGTTTGATAGATAGAGGACACCGTGAGCTACCTATAAGGGCTGACTTCGTAGGAAAAATATTCCAACATCACATTCTGAAAATATAGAAGTATATTTGAATGAATTTGATAAAAAGGAAGAGGTTGTAATATTATAATTAACCTATTAGAAGGCTCACTTTGTCGTTATTTAATTTTTTTAAAGAGAACCTTCTAAATGGTAAGAAAAACTATTTGGGAGGGTTTTTATGCAAAATTTATTTTCAATGGATGATCTTACGAATGCTGAAATTTTAAATCTGGTTAAAAGAGCATTGGAATTAAAAACGAGGGCTGAAAATAAAAAGAAATGATTTGTATGTTTCAAACTTATTTTTGAAAAACTCAACTCGTACTAAAAAGTTTTTGAAGTGGCTGAGAAAAATTAAATCTTAATGTAGTTGATTTTTGAAGTTTCAACATCATCGGTACAAAAGGGAGAAACGTTATACGATACTTGCAAGACTTTAGAAATGATTGGAATAAATATTTTTGGTAATTAGACATTCTGAAAATGAATATTATAAGCAACTTGAAAATTTAAAAATATCTGTAGTAAATGGTGGAGATGGAGTGAGAACACCCCTCTCAATGTTTGCTAGATATTATGACCATATATGAAAATTTTTGGAAAATTTGAAGATTTAGAAATAATTATAGCTGGAGATATTAAAAAGATTCAAGAGTGGCAGAAGCAATAAAAAGCTTTGACAAGATTGAGGGGCAAAAAGGTAAAATTTGTAGCTCTAAAATTTGGAAAGATGAAAGCCTTGGAGAATTTGTAAATTTTGATGAGACAATAGATAAGGTTGATGTGTGTATGCTTTTGAGAGTTCAACACGAAAGACATACTGATGAAAAAGAAAAACAGAATTTTCAAAAGATATTTATCATAAAAATTATGGACTGACAGAAGATAGATACAAGAAATTAAAAGATAAAGCAATAATAATGCACCCTGCTCCAGTGAATAGAGATGTTGAAATAGCTGATAGCTTAGTTGAAGCTGAAAAATCTCGTATTTTTGAGCAGATGAAAAACGGTATGTTTATGCGTCAAGCAATACTTGAATTTATCATAGAGAAAAATAATTTGTAGGAGGAGATATGTTATTAAAAATTGTAAAATTTTTTAAAAAAATGGCTCTTTAGTTGATAGAGATATTTTAATTAAAGATGAGAAAATAATTAAAATTTCTAAAAATATAAATGAGCCAACAGAAAATTATTGATGTAAAAGGGAAATTTGTTTCGGCAGGTTTTATTGATGTACATGTTCATTGGAGAGAACCTGGTTTTCCTCAAAAAGAAACAATATATTCAGCTTCAAGAGCAGCAGCAAGAGGTGGCTTTACAACTGTAATGACTATGCAAATCTATATCCTGTTCCTGATAGCTTAGAAACTCTACAAAAACAATTAGATATAATTCAAAAAGATTCTGTGATAGAGCAATACCTTATGGAGCAATTACAAAAGAAAGAATATGGAAAAAGAACTTTCTGATATGGAAGCATTGGCTGAAAAGTTTTTGCTTTTTACTGATGATGGAAGAGGGAGTTCAAAGTGCAAAATGTTATGTACGAAGCAATGATTAAGGCTTCAAAAATTAAATAAGGCTGTAGTTGCTCACTGTGAAGATAATTCACTGATAAGAGGTGGCGGAATGCACGAGGGAAGAGAAGCCAAGAATTAGGTTTGAATGGAATACCTTCAATCTGTGAATCAACTCAAGTGGCAAGAGATATTTTTACTTGCTGAGGCTGCAAATTGTCATTATATGTTTGTCATATCTCAGCTAAAGAATCTGTGAGACAGTGAGGGTGGGAAAAAGAAATGGAATAAAAAGTTACTTGTGAAGTAACTCCACACATTCTTAGCTGTGATGAAGATATAAAAGAAGATAACGGACTTTGGAAAATGAATCCACCTTTGAGAGAAGAGATAAAAATGCTTTGATATGCTGGAATTTTAGACGGAACAATAGATATTATTGCAACTGATCACGCTCCTCCTACAATAGAAGAAAAACAAAAGAGGAATTGCAAAATCTTCATTCAGTATTGTTGGATCGAAACTGCTTTTGCCCCAACTTTATACAAAATTTGTAAAAATGATATTTTCTCTCTGGATTTACTAGTTAAATTGATGACAGAGAATGTTGCAAAAATATTTGACCTACCTTATGGAAAATTAGAAGAAAATTATCCAGCTGATATTGTGATAATAGATTTAGAAAAAGAAATCACGATAGAGCCTGATAAATTTTAAGCAAGGGTAGAAACACTCCTTATGCTAACGAAAAATAAATGGAATACCAGTTTTAACAATAGCTAATGGAAAAATAGCATATATTGATGAAAAAGGAGATAAAAATGTATAACAGACAACTAATTTTTGGAAAGATGGTACAGTTTACAAAGGTTATGCCTTTGGAGCAGAATATTGAAAATATTGGAGGTAGTTTTAATACTTCAATGACCAGGTTATCAAGAAACTTTGTCTGACCCATCATATAACGGACAAATAGTAACTCTCACTTACCCACTTATTGGAAATTATGGAATCAACCGTGATGATTTTTGAATCAATGAAACCTTGTATAAAGGGAATGATAGTGAAAGAACTTTGTACAACGCCATCAAATTTTAGAAATGATAAAACTCTTGATGAGACTTTGAAAGAATTTGGTATACCAGGAATTGATGGAATCGATACGAGCCTTTGACAAGAAAACTTCGTATAAAAGAGTCGTTAAAGGTTGTATTGTATCTATAGATGTTGATGAAGTTGTTGCAATGTTGAAAAATACAGCTCTACCAACAAATCAAATAGAACAAGTTTCATCAAAATCAATATCTCCTGCTTTGGGAAGAGGTAGAAAAGAGTCGTGCTTATTGACCTTGGAATGAAAATTGGAATCGTAGGAGAGCTAACTTCAAAGAGGTTGTGATGTTATCGTTGTGCCACATAATATAACGGCTGAAGAAATTTTAGATTACACTCAGATGGAGTAATGTTAACAAATGGACCTGGAGATCCTGAAGATGCAAAAGAAAGTATTGAGATGATAAAAGGGAATTATTGATAAGGTAACAATATTTGGAATTTGTATGGGACATCAATTAATTTCTCTTGCTTGTGAGCAAAAACTTATAAATTAAAAATTTGGTCATAGAGGAGCTAACCACCCAGTTAAGAATTTAATAACAGGTAGAGTGGATAACTTCTCAAAATCACGGATATGCCGTTGATATTGATTCGTTGAAAGATACTGACTTTGAATTAACTCATAGTGCTATAAATGATGGAAGTTGTGAAGGAGTTAGAGCATAAAAATATCCTGTGTTCTCTGTGCAATATCACCCAGAGATGCACCTGGACCACACGATTCGAGTTATTTGTTTGACCAATTTATAGCTAACTATAGATAAAAATATGGGTAAGTAAAGGAGAATAAAATGCCAAAAAGAAAGATATTAAAAACTATACTTGTAATAGGGTTCTGGACCAATAATAATGAGACAGGCTGCTGAGTTTGACTATGCGAGAACTCAAGCTTGTCTATCATTGAAAGAAGAAGGATATGAAGTTATACTTGTGAACTCAAACCCAGCAACAATAATGACTGACAAAGAGAATTGCTGATAAAAATATTTATCGAGCCATTGACTGTTGAATTTTTATCAAAAATTATAAGAAAAAGAAAGACCTGATGCCTTGCTTCCAACTTTAGGTGGACAAGTTGCTTTAAACAGCTGTTGATTTATACAGAAAGTGGGTTTAACTGAATGTGGAGTTGAAATTTTAGGTACAAAAATTATCTTCAATCAAGCAAGCAGAAGATGAGAAATTATTTAGAGATTTGATGAACGAGATTAAATAGAGCAGTACCTGATTCTGCTATTGTTCACTCACTTGAAGAAGTGAAAAATTTGTGAAAAGAAATCGGTTACCCTGTGAGTTATTAGACCAGCATTTACAATGGGGGAACAGGTGGGAGGAATTTGTTGCAATGATGAAGATTTGAAAGAAATTGTTGAGACGGTTTAAATTATTCTCCAGTACATCAATGTTTGCTTGAAAAATCAATAGCCGGTTATAAAGAAATTGAATACGAAGTAATGAGAGATAGCAATGATACTGCTACTCATTGTGTGTAATATGGAAAATAATGACCCTGTTGGAATACATACAGGAGATTCAATAGTTGTTGCTCCATCACAAACTCTAACAGATAGAGAACACCATATGCTTAGAGATGTTTCTTTAAAAATTATAAGAGCATTAAAAATTGAGGGAGGTTGTAATGTTCAAATTGCCTTAGAACCCTAACTCATTTCAAATACTATATTATGAGAAGTGAATCCAAGAGTTTCTCGTTCATCTGCTCTTGGCTCAAAGGCAACAGGATATCCAATAGCTAAGATTGCTGCAAAAATTGCAGTAGGCATGACTTTAGATGAAATCATGAGCCCTGTTACAAATTCATCTTATGCTTGTTTTTGAGCCATCAATAGACTATGTTGTAAGCAAAATTCCAAGATTTCCATTTGATAAATTCGGAGATGGAGATAGATATTTGGGAACTCAAATGAAAAGCTACAGGTGAGTAATGTGTAATGGGTAGAACTTTTGGAAGAATCTTTACTTAAAAGCTATAAGATCACTTGAATACAGGTACATCATTTAGGACTACCAAACGGAGATGAATTTAGTTTAGAAAAATTATAAAAAGAATTAAAAATGGCAGGAGATGAAAGATTATTTTTCATCGGAGAGGCTGAGAAGAAAATGTAAGCATAGAAGAAATTCACGACTACACAAAAATTGATTTATTTTCTTGAACAAAATGAAAAATATAATTGATTTAGAGCATTTGTTAAAAGAAAATAAAAATGATATCGAACTTTAGAAAAAGCTAAAACTTTCCAGTTTCTCAGACAGAGTAGTTTGCTCATAGATGGGAAAGCTGACAGAACAAGACATCACAGATTTAAGACACAAAAATAATATAAAGACCAGTTTATAAAATGGTTGATACCTGTGCCGCTGAATTTGAGTCAAGCACTCCATATTTCTATTCAACTTATGAATTTGAAAACGAGTCAACAAGAAGTGAAAAAGAAAAATAGTTGTGCTTGGATCAGGACCAATTAGAATTGGGCAAAGGTATAAATTTGATTATGCTACAGTTCATGCAATAATGGCTATCAAAAATTGGGTTACGAGGCTATCGTTATAAATAATAACCCTGAAACTGTTTCAACAGATTTCTCAATATCAGATAAGCTATATTTTGAACCATTGACTCAAGAAGATGTGATGGAAATTTTAGATTTAGAAAAACCTCTTGGAGTTGTAGTTCAATTTGGAGGGACAAACTGCAATAAATTTAGCTGACAAGTTAGTTAAACACGGAATTAAAAATTTTAGGAAGCTCTCTTGAATCAATAGATACTGCCGAAGACAGAGATAAATTTGAAAATCTATTGTCAGATTTAAAATACCTCAACCTTTAGGTAAGACAGCTTTGATGTTAGAAACTGCAATTAAAAATGCAAATGAAAATCGGATATCCTGTTACTTATTAGACCATCTTATGTATTGGGTGGAAGAGCGATGGAAATTGTTTATAACGATGAAGATTTAAGAAAATATATGACAACAGCCGTTAAAATTAATCCTGAACATCCAGTTTTTGATAGATAGATATTTGGTCGGAAAAGAAATTGGAAGTTGATGCAATATCTGAGTGGAGAAAATACATTTATACCCGGAATTATGGAGCATATTGAAAGAGCTGGAGTTCACAGTGGAGATTCAATTTCAATCTACCTACTCAAAAGCCTATCACAAAAAGAAATTGAAACGCTGATAGATTATACTATTGGCAAATGGTTTAAAGTTAAAAGAGGCTTATCAATATTCAATACTGTAGTTATGCGAGGAGATTTATGTGCATGAAGTAAATCCCAAGAGCATCGAGAACAGTGCCGTTCTTAGGTAAGGTTACTGGAGGTGCCAGTTGCTAATATTGCAATGCAATGTATTTTAGGTAAAATTGAGAGATTTAGGATATATAAAAGATACTTGAATATACAAATTTTTGTTTCTGTTAAAGTGCAGATATTCAGCTTCAAAAATTATGTTGATACTAACTTTGGGCCCTGATGAAATCCAACAGAGAGTTATCGGAACTGATATGTAAACTTGCAGCTTTATACTGAGGACTTACTCGTCTGCTGGAATAAAAATTAAAGACTATGGTAGAGTTCTATTCTACAATTGATGATAAAAATAAAAGAGGCTGCTCTTGAGCTTGCTGAAAGGTTTTATGCCGTTGGCTTTACTTTTTGGCAACTGAGAGACAGGCTCGTATTTTGAAGAACATGGTTTTGAAAGTTAGTTGGGAAGATTGATAGTCTGATTGAGTCTGTACTTGATGCAGTCGCTAAGGAGATGTGGATGTGTTATCAACACAACAGCTAAGGTAAAATCAGAGTAGAAAAAGATGGCTTTAAAATCGAAGAAGAAGAGCCACGAAAATGGAATTAATTTGTTTTACATCTCTTGATACAGCTAACGCTCTTTTTGAAAGTTATAGATTCTATGACTTTTAAAGTGAAAGCATTATAATATATTTTTATAAGGTGGGGAAAACTATGAAGATGGAGATACTGCACTGTTGAAAATATACACAGATTGCAAAAAGGCCCATACAAAATGAAAATTAAAAGGGGACTTTTGTTAGAGAATGCAGGTCCTGGTCAGTCAAATATCAGAATAGGAGATGGTAGGAGCATAATAGCCCAGAGATTCATCTCAATTTCTGAGAGGATAAGATAGAGGAGGGAAGAAAGCTTGTACAATAATTTATAGAGTTATCGGAGAGGGAACAGATTTTTGGCTGACATCCAGGCGTAATGATATTGATGTTATGGGGCCTTTGGGTGAGGATATGATATTTTATCTTTGAGGAGAGTCAGCTCTTTTAGTGGGTGGTGGAATTGGTGTGACCACCACCTATATGAACTCTGTCAAACAATTTCCCAAAGAGAGGGATAAAGGTAACGAGTATTTTAGGTTTCAACTCGAAAGATGAAGTATGAGGAAAGAAATTTAAAAGACTGGAGTCTTTACGTTGCAACAGTTGATGGAAGTCACCGGGAACTAAAAGGCTTTATTTATGATGTTATAAAAATTTGGTTGAAAATAGATAGGTTTGACAAATATTTGTATACAGTGGACCTGCTCCGTGTTAAACAATTATAAAATATTTTTCCTGATAAAGAGGATATATTTCATTAGAAAATAGAATGGCTTGTGGGTTGGAGCTTGTTTGCTGTGTATGTAGAAAAGACAGTGATGTTATGAAATATGATGAGTTGAATATACTAGAGTTTGTTATGATGGACCAGTTTATTTGTAAAAGTGTGATGTGAGAGTTAGATTGAATGAAAGATTAAAGGTACAAAATTCCGGGACTTGACAAAGAATCAGTGTATCCAACTTCTGGTTGTTTTGCCTTTGGAATAGAATATACAGAGCTTTATGATATTTCAAAATTGGGTACAATAATGTATGAGAGCTGCACCAAAGAAGCACGTTTGGAAATCAACCAAAGGTTGCAGAAACTGCAGGTGATGTTTGAAATGCTATGGGTTTACAAAATCAGGTGTTGATGATTATAAATAACCAATTATTAGACCTACGATGTGCCAATAATTGCAAATGTTGCCGGGTAGTGATATTGAAGACTATGTATATGTAGCTGAAAAATTTCAAAAGCACTCAAAATGTGCAGCTCTTGAACTCAACATATCTTGTCCGAATGTAAAAACACGCAGGAGGCCGCCACAGTTTGGTCAGACCCGAGATGTTACCAAAAGAAATCTAACTGAGAAAAGTAAAGGCGTTTGATCAGTGCCAGTTTATGTAAAACTATCTCCAAATGTAACCTGATATGAGTTTGCAATGGCTTAAAAGGCAGTTGAAGCAGGTGGGGCAGATGGACTTACAATGATAAATACTTTAACAGGTAGATATGAGTTCTTGATAGAAAAACGACGCAATAGCTAATACAACTGGTGGTTTATCGGGACCCTGCTATAAAACCTGTGGCAGTAGAATGGTATGTCCAAGTCGCTGGCAAGCAGTTAATATCCCAATAATTGGTATGTGGGAGTGTGGATGAGTGGGATGTTATTGATTTTGCCTATGTCAGCTGGAGCAAGCTGCAATTGTGGCAGTTAGAACTAGCTATTCCTGAGCCCACTTGTTTGTCCAAAGATTATTGATAATTTGGAAAGAGCCTTGGATGAATTAAAAAGTCGATCATATTTTAGATATTAAAAGGCAGAAGCTGGGAAATAATCGATTCAATCAAATTAAAATATTTTTATGGAGGAACATATGAAAGAAGTTATAGTGCACTTGATTTCCCGACACTTGACTTTGGAATTTTTGGATAAATTTAAGAAAGAAAAATTATTTGTGAAAGTTGGAGATGGAATTATATTTACAAAAATGGACCCTGTTGTTATTGATGAAATCAAAAAGAGGACATAAAATATTTTTAGATTTAAAATTGCATAACATACCGAGATACTGTTTATTCTGCAGCAAAGGTTTATGCAAAATTTAATATTGATATATTAACTGTCCATACAGCTGGTGGTTCTGAGATGTTAAAAGGGAGCTAAAGAGCTATGATAGAAGCAGGAGTAAATACAAAGGTTATTGCTATAACTCAACTTACTTCTACAAGTGAAGAAGATATAGAGAAAAGAACAAAAATATCAAACAGGTATAGAGGAATCTGTTTTTAAATTGTGCAAGAGTGGCAAAAGAAAAGTGGAGTTGACGGGTTGTATCATCAGTTCTTGAAACATTAGAGAACAAAAGTGGAAAAAATTTTTATAATAATCAATCCAGGAATTAGACTTGCTGAAGATTCAAAAGGAGACCAAAAGAGTTGCTACTCCAATAGATGCAAATAGAGATGGAGCTAGTTATATTGTTGTAGGTAGGTCAATAACTGGAAAATGAAAAATCCAGAAGAAGATATGAACTTATAAAAATATGTTTTGAATTTGGGGATAAATATGAAAAAGTAAAATTATAAAATATTACTTTTTCTATTCATTGGTTTAGAGATGTTTAGCTATAACAAATCGTGAAAAGAGTGTGAAAAGGATTTAAGAAAATTAAATATAACTGATCCAACAATGATAGCTCAAACAATTAATGTTGATGAAAAATTAGGAGATAAGTCATTACAGGGTGCAGAAACAATAGAAGGAACTTTAAATGAGTTAAAATTAGTTGATAAAAAGCCTAAAAACTTTTATATATCGTATCAAGTTGCTAGATATTATTTAGAAACAGAAAAATATAGAGAAGTAAAAAGAATAGAAAGTATTTTGGTTTATATGAAAAATACACCTCATGAAGAAAGATGTGCTAATGGATATGTTATATTGTGAAAAGATTGGTGACAAAGAAAAATTTAAGAAATATTATGATGAATTTTCTAAAAAGACTTCAGGCAGATGGATGGTAGTATTAGTACTTGCTAGATATAAAAGATTTTACAAGTATAAACTTAGGGTTAAACTTATTACAAATTAAAGATGGAAATAAAGATGAAGTAACAGATGAAAGATTGTTTCAAGTGCAAAATATGTATGATAGCTTAGATTGCTCAAGAACTGTTAGAGAATATCAAAAATGGTGAGTTATTATTTTAAATAATATGGCAAATCAAAAATTATTATACAACAGGAATAATGATGAAATATGGAGATAGACTTGTCTCACAACTTGGATTTGTTACAGATATAAATGAAAAATTTTTAAATAAGAATAAAGAAAAATTTTTCAAAAATAATGAATACAAAAAGTATATAGAGAGCTTGAGAAAAGTTGGAAAAATTATTATTGTTAATAAATAAAATAAGGAGAAAAATTATGTTGGATAAAATTATTAAAATCTTTGCTTGAAATAAAGGCCGTGGAATTGAGAGTTGAGTGGTTCACTTGGACATCGGAATAAAGTCACGCAATCTATTGTGATAACGGACTTACAATGTCTTATCCTAAAATCAGAAAACAAGTTGCTAATGGCTTTGTTCAAAAATAAAGGAGCTATATCCTGAAGTTGGAGCTATAGTTGGAACGGCAGCAGCAGGTATTCCTCACGCTGCATCGGATGAGAGTGATGTATGGACTTGCCTATGCTTTATGTTAGAAGTTCTGCTAAAGAACACGGAAGACAAATCAAATTGAAGGAACAATAGGAGCTAAAGTTGTAGTTATTGAAGATTTAATTTCCAACAGGAAAATCATCAGTAATTGCTACTCAAGCTTCTACAGAAGAAGGACTTGAAGTTTTTAGGGGTTGTTGCAATATTTAGCTATAGCTTGAGATAAAAGCTAAGGAAAAATTTGATGAGGCTAAGATCCCATTCTCGACTTTGACAAATTATGATGTATTGCTAGAACTTACGCAAAAGAAGATGGACTTATAAAGAAAAAGAAAATCAAAATTTTAGCTTGAATGGAGAAATAACTTATAAAATTTTATAAAAAGGGAGAGCCGTCGCAATAATTTTGACGACGGCTCTTAATCAGATAAATAATTTATTCTATAGATTATTTGACCTCTTTAAATTATACTTTCCTATAGAATAAAAAGGAATTTTTCAAGTTTTTATTCTTAAAAATTCTCTTAATTATACTAAGTCATAATCTAAACTTTTTCATCAACACTATTTGTTAAATGCCCAATCGAAAAACAAATCTAATATAAACATTTGTGAATTAAGTATAATAGTATATATAGAATAAGTACATATTGAAAAACCATCGAAAAATACAAAATGAAAAGTAAGCCTTCTCTAAAAAGTAAATTCTTTTAATATTTTATAGCTTGATAGTATAACTCCTATAATTAATATAAAAAGTTATATACTATAAACAGGTAACTCTCAGGTAGAAATATTTGATGTATTAAATAAAAATTCTATAATTTTTACTACAAAAAATATAAGATACCTTTTTAATTTATAAATAGCATATATTTGTAAAAATATATGTTAATATAGCTATTTTTATTAAGAACAAATAATTAAATTCATTTATATCAAAATCAATATTATTCATTATTTTTCACCCATAAAGTTTAATATAATTTTATAAGTATTTATATCTATTTTCCCTTAACTTTAGAATATCCTCTAAATATATAATCCCAAAAATATCTCGTTTCTATTTTATTTAATTCTTCTCTAGGATCTTTTCATTCTTAATTTTCTCTTTTAATTCATTTTGAAATTTTTCAAATTCTTTTTATCCTTAAAAACTCTATTATTTTTATCTAAAAATCGTAGTATATCATATTGTGTTTGATAAATTTTTCTTTTTAGAAACGATTAAATGCCAATTCTTCTATTTCTTTACTATTTAAAGTTGGATTTACATATTTATCATAAACCTCTTTATTAAAGAAATGTTCCTTATCCCTTATTAGCTTCTAAGTTTAGCCTCTGCATGTGTTCTTTCAATGATTTTGCTTTGGATACTTTTGCTCTTAAAAGTTTCAAGATACTTCTCTTTATCTGCTTCACTAAATACTTTTGTCTTATCATCAGGTTCAAGTTTGCTTCTTGCTATACAGTGATGTTTCTTCTCAAGATAGCCCCTCATCATAAGTATTCATATGAGCTAGTTCGTGAACAAATATTTTTGAAAAATCTTTATTATTTAGATTATGATCTCTCCAATTCATGAGAAATTCTATAATTGTTATACTATAGTTAGCATCAAAAATATATAGTTTATTTAATTTTTATTTCTATAAAAACTCTTGTCGATACTTCTATTTTTATTTCATCAAATGTAAATCGTAAAAGATCATCCTGATAACATAATTCTTCTATTGTGTAAGTAAAATTTTTAACATAAAACTAATATTTTATTGAAGTATTTCTCGTTTTTCATAATAATTTTTATATAAAAATATATAGCATAAATTTTTGTATTCTAAACTCTCAATGAGAATATTACTTAATTTCATATTTTTCACCTCTATCTCTACTTACTCCCCTCTTTTGAAATTATTAGAATATTTTATTTTTTCCTCTTCTGTCCTTAATAGTAAAGGCATTTTAAATATCTATTATATCTTTTGTTTTTCAAAAATGTTCCTTTTACTCTCTCCATCTATTTCAACAAAATAAGAATAAAATGATTTTTACAATTAATAATATTTCTTTATTTTTCAAAACTTTATATTCAATTTTACTAATATCTGAATTTCTTTCCAATTAAGAGAACTTGATTCCTAACTTAATTTCTATAAAGTCAATTTCGTTATCTTCAATAATAAGGCTTCTAATATTATATTTTACTTTCATTCTACTCTAAATTTTTAATTCAATTACTTTTTCTCATCACCATTAATAGTTTCCTCACACATCTATAGTAGGATAACTTTTTCTACTGTTGAAAAATTTCTGTATACTATCTTATTTCCATACTTATCAACACCTTGTACTAATATCGTTTCCTATTACTAATATTTTTCAACTCTTATAGTTCTTGCTAGGGCGTCATTTAATAACTTATTCATTACTGATACTTGTTCTATTTTGTATTTCATCATCTATTTTTCCATTCTTTATTGCTTTTATCTAGTATTGATAAGTATTCTGGATCTACTTGATCTCCTATTGCTCATCCTAATAAATTTCTTTTAAAAATTAATTATATTACTTTTTAAGTAACCTCTGAGTAATATAAAAATAATGTGAAAACATCTAAAATTATGACTTCCTATCAGATATTCATAAAAATTAGTATCCCCATCATAATTTCTAATTTATTTTTCTTATATTTTTATCTTTAAAATTAAAGAACAATAATTCCTAAAAGATATAAATATATTTTTCTAAAATCAGCTGGACAAAAATATAAAATTTTTGTTGCTTTAAAAATGAATAATTAATCATTCAGTACTCAAAATTAATTTCAATAAATGAAAAATTAAATTTAAAAGAATCATAAAATAAAATATAATTCCATAAGGTAATGATGATTGAGTAGTTTTTATTATACTATACAAATTATTTAAAAATTCAAAAATTTTATCATTATTTTTATCTCCATTTATTCATATATTCTTGATATATTTTATAATTTAATTTCCCATTTTATCAACTCTTCTCTAAATAAATAATCTTTAGTTAAATCACTTATTATTCCTCCAGCTCTTCTTTATTCTTCTTGCTTATCTTTCCTTAATAAATTAAAAAGTATCTAATATTTAATATAATAAACATAATAAACATAATGATAATAAATAATAAATAAATAAATAGATAATCTAAAATAGAAAATAAAGTTATTAACATATATTTATGTGTTGATATAAATAGTAACAATAAAATATTCCTATTAAAAATACATTAAATTTAAATTTCCAGTATACATCAAAACTAATAAGATTATTTTAAATATATATTTAAAATCCTATCTTTTTATATTAATTAACTCTATGAGTAAAATCAAAATTAGAGATAATAAAAGGAATAAAAAAGCTACAATATCAGGTATTGATATATATCTTCTATTATCGTTCATTAACACCTCTTTCTTTATATTTTTATACTAAAATGATTTTGGTAATCTTCTTCTTTCTTTTTGGACATCTAAGTATTCTTGATACTTTTCTTCTGAAATCTTCCCATTCTGTTCAGAAAAATCTCTAAATTCAGAATTAAAAAGTATTTTTACCTAATTTACTTATAGCTTTCCTTTGTTCTCTTGTTAAGTATCATTTGGACTTGCTCCATAGCTTGAATTTTTGCTTTCTGTCTTATCTTGTTTACTTTTCAATAACTACATTTTTGCTTTAATATCTACTTTATCTGCAACAATATTTGAGCTTGATATATTTAAATTTTCACTTTCATTTGCGTTGAGTTGATACTATATTATCAAGATAGTTTTTCTCTTTCTTCATTGACATTATTGCTTCTATTTTTAAGATATATTAATAAGAAAATTTGTGTTTGTTAAACATTTTATTATATTTTTCATATATTCTATCCATCACTTTTTAAACGTCTTTTTATATTCAGCATATCGCTTTTTCCAGCCTCTTCTCTTTCTTCTATTTTTAATAAGTTCCTCCTCTCTTTTTGGAGTATTTACTTTTTCTCTTCTCAAAATTTCCAATTCATCTAAATATTTAAAAATACTCTCTTCCTCTTTTTTCTGTTCTTCTAACTTTTTATGATTAATTATATCTATATGTTCTTTCTTGATATTTTCTTTTATCCAGATTATCTCATTATCCAAGTTTCTTATTTCATCAGGATAATTATAGATTGAAATTTCAATTACCAAACACCCATCCCAATCCTCAAATTCTAGATATTTCAAATCATCTTCGTCTATTTTTACTAAGAACCTTGTAAACAACTGAATCATAACCTATTTCAGGTAAATTAAAAGGTTCTTCATTACTGTGATACTGACTATCTTCAATATATTTTCCTATAATTTCAAAATTTTTCTCTTTCCATATAAATTTTAAAATTTTCTTACATCCCATAAAAAATAAATAATTCATCAAAAATATATCAATATTTTCATTCATATTCTCTTTTCCCTTCTTTAATATATTCATGGCTTGAGATTCGCTGGAATTATATGTGCTGTCCCTTTTGAATCATAATGTATTGTAAAATCTAGTGGTTACACTTCTTTCACCTTTTAAGTTAACATATATCCCTGTATATTTACCTTGTGTATCCACTATTTCTTTAACAATACTTCTATCCCTTTCAAATTTTCTTCCTGTACCTTGATAATCATTAAGTATATTTCTAGCAGTTTCCATATTGACTTCACCCTTTTCCTTGTTGAAAGTTATTATGTCCAACTTCTCATTTTCCTTACTTTCCTTAATTTATCATTAGTTGCATATATAAAGAGTCTATCCAATACTAAATGTTCTTTTCTCTAAACTCCCTTGCTTTTTGTTATATACCATACAGAATAAAAATCTCCACCTTAAACTTTTACTCTACCTTCAATATCTTTTTGAAAGAATTAGCATATGAAATATAGAAATTCCAGTGAGAACTCACTTTATAGCTAGTTTATTTTGTTCATCATAAATTTAATATCACACTCATAATCTTATGTATAAAATTATAAGTGTGATTGTTGCTGAAACTATTGCATTCTCTTGATAATTTTTCACTTGTTGTAGATTTTAGAAATCAAGCCTCCAAATCTACTCTTACTTGTATATTCATAATGATAGTTAATATCTTTTATACCTGCATGAGTAATATTTCCTCTAGCCTCTATCTTACCACTTTCATTTTGCTTGAACATTGCTTCCTAAAAGACTCACATCTTTTTCGCTTGTAATATTTATCTTATCTCCTATTATATTAGAAGCTACATTACAGGTTGCATAGGCTACACTTTCTTCTGAGCTTGATTTTTCCAAACTTACCTTGTACTTGTTTCTTTGTGTGCATAGAATCTGCTATCAGTTGCTGATACTATATTTACATCTCCATCAGCTTTAATATTAACCGTTCTTTTCAACTTTACATTTGAACCATTTATTCCTATATCGCCTAATGATGTTAAACTTATATCCTTAGCTTTTAAATTACTTCCTACATTAGTTCTCTTCTCATCTAATACATAATCTTTTCCACCATTTCTTCTTTTTATCAACAGCTTCAAGATTTCCTATAACTAGATTTTTCTTGCACCCTATTTCTATTTTATCCTGAGCTTTTACATCTGCTCCTGTATTTTTCTACATTATTAGCAACAATAGAAATATTATTTCCTACAATATTTCCACTACCTCTAACATCAGTGTAAACATCATATTAATCGTTATCGTGAATTGATAATTTCTTACTATTCTTTATATCTCCATTTTCACTAAAAATATTAATATCATTTTCTGCTAAAAATATTTCCACAATGTTTTTCTATATTTTTTCCTTAACAACTAAATCAATGTTGTTTCCCATATATCCACTATCTGAATATGCTGAATTTTTGATAAATATTTTTAGATTTTATTAATACATTATTTTTAGCTATTATTTTTCCACTATTATCTACAATAGAGACATTATTTACAACAAAATTTCCACCAGCTTTAATAATATTACCTTGTTCTTCAACAATGGATTTTTAGGTATTTTTTTAGTCAAATATAGCTTAGGCACTAAGACTTTTCCCCATTGACTACTTCTTCCACATACCATAATATATCTGATTTTAAATTATTTATTTGAGTAGTTTAATAAATGACTTAAGAATTAGTTTAAACTCTTTGAAAAAATTATTTATTTCATATTTTTCTTTTTCCACTCTCTATATTCTTCTATTGTTCCACTAAATAATAATTAAATTGACTTCTTAGAAAGAGTATATAATTTACTATGTTTTTATGTCAAGAAAAATGAGCGAATATCTCATTAAATGCTATTCTTAGGAAATTTTATTTTTATTAAAATTATATCATTTATTTTTATATATCTAATATTAAAGAAATAGTTTTTATACTTACTTAGTAAGAACACAAAAATTTCAAATAATAAATACTGCTATTTCAAAAATTCTTTTCAATTCTTAGTTTTTATAATATGGTTATTGAATATAATTACTATTACAATAATTTTTCAGAACATATTTTTAAGGAAGATTTTTATCTCTTCTTTTTAATTTTTCTTTCTTCGAACATTTTTAGATTTAACTTCTTCTTTCAATTTATAATTTCCTAAAGAATAAGAATATTAAAAAGAAACAAAAACAATTGTATTTATAATCAAAATACTTTACAATACAAATAATGTATATAATAAAAAGGGAGATATGGAAAGAGGCATTTTATAAGAGTTTTTACATTATTCTTATGGGATTTGGATTTTCCTATTATGAGTTTATAGTGTATTCATTTTGAGACAGTAAAATAATAACGCAGTGAGATTTTTATCTGGTGGTTTTTATTTATTTTGATATGTATTCTTAAATTTCAGGAAGAACTTAAAAAGATTCTGATAGAGCCTAAAATTATTTTTAAATTATTACTACTTGGGTTTTATGACTGGAAATATATATTTTTATCAATGGATTAAAATATACATCAGCATTAGCAGGGAGTATATTTGGAATTTTAGCAATGCCATTAGCAATAATAATAGCGCAATTTTTCTTTAAAGATGAACGAAATAGAGTAAAAACAGAAAAATTTTATATAGGAAGTATTTTAGCTTTTATTGGTTCTATGGTATTTATAATCATGGAAATAAGGTGAGAGAGTTCTGATTTTTAAAGGGTACTATGTTTTTAGGAACTGCTATTTTGTCAAATCCATTCAGAAATTTGCTAGTAAAAATGTTGCTAAAATTACGTCTGGTGTTATTAGTGTGCTTCAACAGCCACTTTATCAGGAATTATCTATCTGAGTATTGTCTATAAATACCGGAAAAATTCTTCAATTAAAAGAAGTTGGAGAAGGGATGCTAATAGGATTAAGTTTGGCAGGAATTTATGGAATGCTCACAGGAGATGTTAATGGCATTTTATATAGTTCAAAAACAAGGAGTAGTAATTTTTAATGTAATTCAATTACTCATACCTGTTTCAACCGCTGTTATAGGTTACTTCACATTAGGAGAAACAGTTAACCTTTATCAAGGAATAGGAGCTATTCTAGTAATTTTTAGGATGTATTATTGCTCTAATGAAAAATAAGGAGGAGAAAAGAAATGTATAGAGTAGGGGTTATTGGTTTGAGGACAAATGTGCCTATAGCATTGATAAAGATCCTAATAGAAAGATAATTTGAGTCATATTAAAAAGCTTATCAAAGTATGAAATGTAAAATTTCAGCTATTTGTGATATAAATTTATCTACAGTACAAGTTATTCAGAAAAGAATGCAATATTAAAAATGGATATATAGATTATAATGAAATGTTAAATGAAAATAAATTTGATATTGTGAGTATCTGTACACAATTCAAACTCATTTGAAATTATATGATATGAAACTGGTGTAAAAAGCTATTTTTGTGACTTTATCTTATTCTTTAGAAGAAGCAGAAGAAATGTGAACTTTGTAAAAGAGAACAATGTAATTTTTGGAGTAAACTATGTTTTACGTTGAATATTTTAAATGAATATGTTAATTCTATTGACAAATTAAATATTCTAAGAAAAGTGTTGAAGAACTTTTAGCTGAATATAATGAACATATTAGTAAAAATTAAAAATATAAAAAGCAAGAAATTTATAATATCGACTTGGAAATTCAAAATTAAAAATAAACATAGAACTATATACTCACCAATAGATGGATATATAGAACTTAGTAAAAAAATATAAATAAACAAGAGATTTTTATTAGAAGGAACTCAAATTGGAACAATTATTCCTGATAGCAAAAATTATTATATTGAAATTTTGATAAGTGAAAAGATATTTTAAAAATAAAAAGACAATGAAAATAAAATATAAGCTAATAGGAAATGATTTTGCATATATATTAAATTTTATGGAAATGTTCTAAAAATTTCAAATGATTCTATTGATATAAATGAGTAAAAGTTTTATTTAATAATAGGAGTATTCAAAGTAATAATATTAATAATATATCTGCCCTTAAAAAGGGATGACTGTAGAGGTCAGTATAATTTCAGAGAGAGAATAATTTCATTTTTATTAGAATTGTTATCATTAAAAATAAATAGGAGGGTAATATGAATGAAAAAAATTAATTGAGTTAATAAAAATTTGTATCTTTTTTAAAAAAGAGGACTATTATAAACTATAATAAATAGTAGTAAAGATAACTATCCAGACTTTTTCCTCTTATCCCATGCAAATTTGAAAAACAGTACACTACTAGATAGGAGCTGTTATAGAACCTATTATAAATTCTCTCACTTTTCCAGGGTGCCTTTTATATTATTCGGAGCAGAAGAAGAAGAAAAAGCTATATTTTTAGAAAAATTAGTGATTTAAAAGATGAAAATAAAACAGTTTTTAGATAGAGCTACTGTTCCCAAAAGAAAGTGAATTTTTAACTTTTTATATAAAAATATATAAAAACTTTTTAATAATTTACAGATCTTTTCTACAGTTCTATATATATATACATCTTAAATATTTTCAAATATCTAAGATGTACTTTATTACTTTATTGATTTCTTTTTACAAAGTTTTTAAATTTTATTTTATATAGTTTAATGCTATTATTGTTTTAGCATCTTCAAAATCATATACATTTGACTCATTTAAAGAGTATTTTTACAATTTCTAAAAATTCATTTTCATCTAGATGCTGTTCTGAGTTTTTATCAAGTCACTTGCATAAAAAATATGATATCTTCAGCATTAATTCCTGCTGAACCATAGTAAGAACAAATAGTTTTATTTGCTCTATATCCTGTTTCTTCTTCAAATTCTCTTTTGAGCTGCAAGATAGACATCTTCTCCCTCTTCAACAAGCCCAACTCAAGTTTCTAAAAGTTCTTTTTACTGCAGGTCTGTATTGCTTTAACAAAATTATTTCACCATCAATTTCTGCAACTATTGCAACTGCTTCTTTCTTTTTCCTGTAAAAGTCCAAGTTACAACATTGTTATTAGGTAATGCTAATTTTTCTTCGTAAAACTGTTATTACATCATTTTTAAAAACTGACGTTTTTGATATATGTGTAAATTTCATCAAAATTCACCTTCTAACTCTCTAACCTTATATAAAATATATACCTGTTGCATACTGCACATTTAAAGATTCTGTATTTGATAAAATTGGAATAATTGTTTTATAGTCGGTGATATTTATAAAATCATCACTGATACCATTGCCCTCATTTCCAAAAATTGTGCATTTTTTCTTTTAATTTTATTTTGTTGTATGGGATACAGCTGTTTTATCAAGATATGTAGCAAATAACAGAATATTTATTTTTATCGATAAATCTATTATATCATATCAAGATAATAAGATTTACATTTAAAAATCGATCCCATTGTTGCCCTTATAACTTTCTCATTATAGGCATCGACTGTCCCCTTTGTCAAAATAATATCTTTAAAATTTGTAGCATCACAAATTCTAATAATTGTTCCTAAATTTCCTGGATCTGCTATATCATCTATAACTACTAAGATTTTTCTCTAAAAGTCTTTAAATCATCTTTTTATACAGAAGAATAAGTCCTTGTGAATTTTTCTTGAGAACTTAAATCGTCAAAAACCTTCTTACTCACAGTAATATTCTTTAGCATATAAATATTTTTCATGATAGAATTTTTGATTGATAAATATCTTCACGAATTATTATTAGTTCTGGTTGAAAATCATAGTCTAAAAATTTATATCCCTCAGCTAAAAAGCTGATTTTCACTATCTCTATATGTTTCAATTTTTCAAAGATTTTATCAGTTTTATTTTTCTTTACTTTCTATAATTTCCATTTCCACTCACTCTAATCTTTATATTCTTGAAAAATTATTTTTCTCTACATTTTATTTACCAAATTAGAAATATCTTCTTCATTTTTACTTTTCTCTCTAATTTCTGTAGAAGAATAGTTCGTAATATTCCATTTTAAAATAATAATATTTGAATTTTTAAAATTCTTTATCAATTCTTTATCTTCATCATTCTTCTAAAAACTATTAACACATATTTTTAATAGCTCTTTATAATTTTTCCAAGTTTTAAAATTTTTCAAAGAGATCTTCTCAATGATTTCAAAAATTCATTATTTTCCATATACTTCAATCAATTTAATAAAGTGTATCGTAGGTATAGGTTTTTCCATCACTTTTTATCTCAATATCTGAAACTTCAATTTTTAGAATTATCCTTAAATATTTCTCTACAAATTTTTAATCTGAGTATCTGATTGCTCTAAATTATTTTCTCTATGTGAAGTATACCAACAGGAACAGTATTATTTTATCCATATTCAAATAAAATATACTCAACTATTTGTTCATGTCCTCTGTGCATTGGATTAAAACTTCACCATAAATAGCAATTCTCATTTTTATTCTCCACTAATTTTAAAAACATTTTTAAATCTTCGTTGAAGCAAATTCTTTTTTAAAAATATTGCAACAACACTAGATCTAAATTTTTATATTCTCAAATTTATATCTGCTCGTAACATCTAAAAATATTTCCATATATTTATTTTCTGCATGATTTTCAATCCATTTAAATCGATTTTCAATATCTTTTGTTTCAAGATAAATTTCAAAATTATCTCTTTGTTTTTGTTAAATAGGCAATAAAAATATAAAAAATATTTTTCATCATACTCTATTTTTATTAAAGATATTTTTCTAAGACAGTATACAAAAATAATTTTAAGTCGTTTGGATTACCCATAAGTGAAAAATTATACAGAACTTCACTTTTCTATCTCAGAATAATTCTTTAGCTTAAAAATTTTAGAAAAATCTAAATTCATACTTATCAAAGTTTTCATTAAATCAAAGTTGCTATATCAAATTTGAAGTTCTATCAATTTCTTTATATTTTTGTTTTCCTTTTATATCGGCATATTTGAAAAGAGATCTGCCAAAATCCATCATCATCACAAAAATAAAAATCAAGGAAAGGGGATTATATGTTTTATTGATATTTCCATATTCATCAACTTTAAAATATGTTCTCTTATCAAAAAAAGCATATTCAGATAAAATTTTATATTTTCCTTTTCTCTTATAAGTTCAACAGCTTTATTGACATTTTTCTTTTTAAAAATTTAACTCTTACATCTTTCATAATATCCCTCATTTTAATTCAAAGTATTATCTTCCAACATTGAAAATTCAATTTTCAATACATATAAATTGGTATATTTAAAATTATCTGGTAACTTCACTAAATCTTTTTCTGTAGTCACTATGTAGTCTGCATCCATTTTCTCAGCTCTAACAAGAGCAATATCTTTTGGTTTTAAAAATTATGATGGTCTTTAAAGTCTATTCTTTCTATATAAGAAGGAGCAAAAGAAATTACAGTTTTCAAAATTTAATGGATTTTGCCAGACCTGAAAATTAATAATCTTTTTCCTTGCAACCAAAACAATGGTTTCATGTACCTTTTCAAATCACAAAGTTTACTGACTCCATCTTTTGCCACAGATACATCTTTACTAAATCTTTTTCTTCAAAATAATATTCTTTTTAGTTCTCTTTCGTTTACTAGATCTGCCTTTGTAATTATAAATTCAGACAGCTCTTTAGCAGCTCTTTTAAAATCTTCTCTTAAAAAGTCCCCACGGTAGAACATCCATAACCAAAAGGATTTGTTGCATCAATAAGTACAACATCTCTATCTCTAAAAAGTTTTCTGTATGTTGAAAACCATCGTCTAAAAACTATAGTGTCAATATCAAAAATGTTTTTAGCAAACATACAAAGCTTTATATCTATCTGCTCCAACTATAACTGGAACTTTTTAAATTTAAAAGCATGGATATATGGTTCATCTCCACTCTCCTGCGAACTAGCAAAAATTACCATCACCATCACTGACTAAGCATAGGGTCTCTCTTTCTTTTTCCTTTGTATCACGAGAAATTACAGCGACTTTTCTACCTCTTGCTAATAATACAAAAGAAATGTACTGCTGGAGGTTTTCCCAGTTCCTCCAACACTTATATTTCCTATACAAATAACTTCAACATTAGGGGACTCTATTTATAGTCAATATTTTTCGTCATACAAAAATTTCTTATAGTTGTTATAAGTAAATATATAAATGATAATATTCTCATACAGTCCCCTCCTTTCTGAAGTTAAATTTTGATTTATTCTTTGTTTCTCTTCTCTTCACTTAATATTTTTAGTTATTTTATCTGGAGACACTATTTTAGAAATTCCAATTTCTTTATTCATAGTAACACCAAAAATACTATCAGATTCTTTCATTGTTTCTTTATTGTGAGTTATTAATATAAATTGTGATTTATCTGTAAAAGTCTCTCAATTTTTCCAAGTAAATTCTTTGTGTTTTTCATCAAGTGCTGCCTCGATCTCATCTAAAAAGTGAATGGACTTGGCTTGTACATAAATATTGCCATAATAAATGCAATAGTAACCATAGATTTTTCTCCGTCAGACAATAAAATAAAGGGTTGTTTTTCTTATTTTTGAATTTAACAAAAATTTCTACTCCGCAATTATCAAAAATCTTCAGGATTGATTATATTCAATCTTCCCTCAGTATTTCTAATGGTTTCTTCACGCATTTTATTGAAATTTTCATTTTATATTTTGATACGTTGTGTAAAAATCTTCATAAATTTTTCATCTATTTCTTGAATTAAATCCATAACTTGTTTTTCTTGATTTTACAACGTCATCTCTTTTTCGCTAGCAAGATAATCGTATCTTTCTTTCAATTCTTTAAATTCACTGATAGCTAATAAATTTACATCTCCAAAATTATTAATTTTATTATCTAAAGTTCTCAAATAATCCTTTGAAAACTTTAATTTTTCTATTTCTATATTTTGTGCTTCAACTTCTTGAAGTTCAACTAACTTTCTTTTAAAAATTCAATGTCAAGTTCTAATTTTTTTCAAGAGCTTCAGTATTTTTAAATCTATCTCTAGCGTGTAACAAATCTGTTTCAAGCTTAGATTTATCTTTTAATAGCTCTCTCTCTTCATTGCTTAAATTTTGTTCCCTCTCATTTAATTTTTCGATATCTCTATTTTTCAGAATGATATAACTGTGTGTATTCTTCAATCTGTTTTAATAATTCTCCTTCTAGCTCTTCAAGTTCCTTGATATTAGTTACATACTCTTGTATTTTTAAATCTGTCTTCTCTTTTTCTGCTTGCAATTCTTTTATTTCTTGCTCAACTTCAAAAATAGACTTATCAAGTTGTTCAATCTTATTTTTATTGTTTAAATATAAAATTCTTGTATCAGAAAATTGTTTATTCAACTCTTCAATATCACTTGTAGCTAAAAAGTATCTCATCAGCTTCGTTATCTTTTTCAAAGATTGAATATGTTTTTCAATTTCTTCAATAGCATTAGCCGAATTATTGATTTTATTTTGATACGATGTCTTATATTTTTCTGCATCTTCAATATTGAAATTTAAATTTCTAATATCCTTTGAGTTTTTTCGGATTTTTCAACTAAAGTTATCTACATCCCTTTTTCAAAATATCAATTGATTTTTCTTATACCATCTTCAAGGTTATCAATTTCCCCTAATTCATCTTCATATTTTTCAAGTTTTATACTTAATTCTTCTCTTTTTATTATTTCCTTGAGAAGATTTTTATTTTTAGATCATTTACTTTTTCTTCTAAAGATTTTATTTCTTTCTTTCTTTCAAAAATTTGATTGATAGTTGATTTTTGATTTTTCTCCACCTGTTATTCTTCCACGTGAACTAACCAAATCTCCAGATAAGGTAACTATGTTTCCCAACAAATAAATTTTTATTTAAAATATCTGTTGCAATATCAATATTTTCAACTATCAAAAGTCCACCAAAAATAAAATCTATTACTTTTGATATTTTATCAGCTCCAATAAGATCGGCAGCAAGTCCTAATACACCATTCATAGAACCTTTATCTCTCTCTTATTTGGCTTTATTGTGTCAAGTGCTAAAAAAGCTCTTCCTAACTTTCTCTCTGTTAAAAATTAATTGCTTTTTGCAACTTCTTTATCTTCAACTATTATATCTTGTAGATTTCCAGGAACAGCTGCTTCGATAGCTTTTTCAAATTTTTCATCAAAATTTATTATAGATAAAAAGTACTCCATCTATACCTTTCATTCCACTAGCTAAAACTTCTTTTACACCTTTGAAAAAGCCCCTCGTTATTTTCATCCATTCTAACAAGTGCTTCTAATTTCCCCAGATGATGTTTTTTCTTGATATTCGAGATTCTCTAATTTCTTGAGTAAATTTATTTATCATTTTTACTTATTTCTGATAATTGACTAGCTAAAAATTCGTTTCTTTCCTCTGTTTTTGTCAACTCATTCTTTTTAACTTCAAGTTGAGAAATTTAAACTATCTTTTTCTTTATTTGTTTCTTCGAACTTTTTATTTTAAACTTTCTAATTCCAATTGAAAATTTTTAACTTCATCTTGGCTGATTTTAATCTTTTCTCATTGTTTTTCAATATCATTAGAAAGTCATTTGCTTTTCAAGTTCTAAATCTCTTATATTCTACTTTCTGATAAATCATTTTCTTTTTATCTTTTCTAATTCAGATATTTTTCCTCAAATTCCATATTAAATTTTCTAATTCTAATATATTTTTGAAAATTTCTTCCTTTTGATTTTTAAATCTTTTTCTTCTTCATTCTTTTTATTTAACTTATTATCTACATGAATAGCATAACCCTCTTTTAGAGTTTATCTTTCTTTACATTATCTAGCCTTTCACTAGTAACAGCCTTTTTCTTTCTCTTTTCTGAAATAGTATTTCCTAAGTTCTTTGTTTCTTGAATCAATTAATATTTTTCTTTTTACTCCCTCTTTTTCCAAATCTATAAAATTTAATCTTTCAAGAGCTTTATTTAATCTATCTTCCAATTCAGTGCAATCTTTTTGAGAATTTTCTTTTAAAAATTTCATTTTCTGCAAAACTTTTTCTTTTTGCTCAAGTTCTATCATATAAATTCCTTAGCTAAAAATTTTTCTCATCTTTTAAATCGATATATTTTTGTGCAAGTTCTGCTTTGCTTTTTCAATTTTATTTTTATTTTCTCTAGTTTCATTCAAAATAATTTCAACTTTATCCAAATTAATTTCAATAGAAGATAAATTTCTTACAGCTTCAACTCTGTTTGCTTGCAATTTTTATTCAACTAGCTTCTTCAATTATACTTTTTATTTCTTTGGGAGAAGAATTTATAATTCTTTCAACTTTTCCTTGACCTATTACAGAGTAAGCAGTTTTTCCTATACCTGTATCTAAAATAAATTTCGATTTCTTTCAATCTACTTTTACTATCATTGATAAGATATTCATTTTCTCCTGAAATATGTATTCTTCTTGTAATTTTACTATATCATCATCAAAAATCTAAATATCTGTCTGCGTTATCAATTATCAAAGATACTTCCAGCCTTCGAAGCTGGTTTTTCTTTTTCCTCCTGAAAAGATAACATCTTGACTTTCTTTTGGCTCTAATATTTTTATATGATTGTTCTCCTAAAACCCATAGAACAGCATCTAAAATATTTGACTTTCCACTTCCGTTTGGTCCAACAATTGATGTTATTCCACGATTAAAAATCTATATATACTTTTTCACCAAAAGATTTGAATCCATTTATTTTCAACAGCCTTTGAGATACATCTCTACTCCTACCCATAATTTCTAAAAATATAACACTATATTATAACACTATAAAGATTAAAAATAGCAATATTTTTATCTTTAAATATATAATGTTGAATAATATAAATTTTATAAAATAAAAAGATTAATTTTTCACTGTACATAAAAATTAATCTTTGATAAAATTTTTATTCTATTATATTTTTCTCCATATCAACACCATAAAAATTCCAAGACAACCTTTTTATATTTATAGTAATTTCTTTTTGCCTTGTAAAGCTTTCAAACAATTCTTTCTCAAGTAAAAATTTTTATTTTCTCCATTAACTTCTAAAGTGATATGATAAAACATTACTCCCATGCCGATGCTCTTTCCATATTTTGCTGAGTATTCTCCATCTTCACAATTTTATAAGTCCTTTGTTAGATTGAGCCATAATTCTATTCACCAAAATTTTTAATCTAATGTAAATATATTTTGCAAAAATCTCCTATCCATATTCCTATGCAAACAGAAATTAAAATTGTTGTAAAAGCTTTTGCTACATACATATCAACTATGTACTTTCATTCAAATAAATTCTCAAGAATAATAGAACTGAAAATAAAAAGCCAGATTCTTGTTGATAAAGAAATTTTATTTTCAAACATTTGTACCCAATAGTTGAAAAAGAGTATCATAAACGTCAAAAATTATAAGTGGAAAATAATAAAAATTTATATAAGTCAAATAACAAAAATTATTAAAAATAAAAATTGCAATTGTTCTTACTATTTTTTCTGAAAAACTAGTCATTTTTATCTCTCCTTGTTCTTTCAATTTTTCTTCTTTTTCTCTGTCTCTTTTTCTTTCTCAACTTTTTGAGAACACACAGCCTACAATATTCTTGTCTGTACATATCAAGTTCTTTTGAAATTTGCAGACCTCAAATATCTATTTTTCTTTTTAAAAATCTGCAAATAAGAACGAATTTCATATTCTTTGAATATTTTTCTCCTATCTCATTAATATAGTTTACAGTTTTCATTGGACTTATGCTTAAAAACTGTCATTGAAAAATCATAGCCCTCTTCTTTTAGCTTTTTGCTGTCTCACCAATTCTAATATCATAACACGAATAACATCTTGCTCCACCCTCAGGCTCATTTCTAAACCTTTAATCTTTTAAAAATCTTCCTTCGGATCTACAGCCCCTCGATAACATTCACTCCCATTCAAGTTTTTCTAACATTTTCTTTTTGCTCGACTATTCTTGCATAATATTCACTAATCAAAGTGATATTCGGATTGTGAAATAAATATCAATTTTAAAATAATCTTTCAAATATTCAAAACCGATGAACTACTATGGTCCACAACAAGAGTGAATCAATAATCTTTCTCTCTCCACTCTCACGAATTTCTTTTAATATCTCTTCCATCTTTAAATCATAATTAATTTTTCACAGTTCGACTATCGCTTTCCGCCATTTCTCTAAATGTATCATCATCAGATTACTATTATGCTCTGATCCAAATTATTTAAAATTTCTCCCATATTCTGCTAACAATCTTTCAGTGTCTAAATTATTTGTTGGTTCATCTAAAATCATAAATTTTTGAATTTGTATATTGAGTCATTGTTCCACAGTGCAATAGCAACAGACACCTGTTCTCCTCCCGATAATTGTTCAAAAGGAATTTTTCTATCCTGTCCAACTAAATAAACAGCATAGTTTATCTTTTTCATCATTGTGCCACTCAATTCTTTCACTACGTCCAGTAATTTTTATTAAAACTAACACTTGCATAATTACTAATATTAGTCAGCATATATTTTTGAAATATATCTTCCCATTTCTCCGATTTCATTTTCTTATTAAATTTGCCTTCTTCAATTTATTCTCTAATAATTTTTGTTAGCATCTTTCAATTTTTATCTCTTGCTCAGAAATTTTCTAGGCTCTTGTTTAGAATTTACAATCTTCTAACTGAACCCAAACTTTTACTCAATTCATTTTCTCTATTTTTCAATAGAGTATTTTTCTCTGCAGTTATCGATAGAAATTTTACTCAACTCTTTTTCTAATTTTTGAATTTCTTCTACCAATACTTTTTATTTTTCTTCAAAGATTATTTCGTAATTCTTTTTCTATCTTATCTTGAATAGAATTTAAACTATTAGCCTGAGTTTTCATTTTCAGATAAATATCATCTTGAGCTCTTAAAAAAATAATTTGATCTAAATTTAAAATTTCTATTTTTATTTTTCTATATTTTATCTACATCAAGAATAATTTTTGAATTAAACTCTTCGATATCTCTTTTAAATTTTTCTTGAATTTTTATTTTTCCGACAAATCTAAATCTGTATTTTTCTTTTTCGATTTCTTTCTCAATATTTTTATTTTGTTTCTTTTTCATCGAGGGTTTAGATTTTTAAGTTTTGCATTTTTATCTGCCCATATATCTCTAAGTTCATCAATACTTTCACATTATTTTCTAATAATTTTTAGAGAAAGAATCGTCATAAGATCTTCTTCTAATCTTTAGCAATTCTTTTTCTTCTTCTTCTAATTTTTCTTATCCTCTAACACAAGTTTTTCTAAATTTAAAAGCAAGGAGAAATTTTTCCCAGAAAATTCTTCTCTAACTTCTTTTAATAAATTAATTTCAAAATTTAAGTCAATATTTTGGATATTTTTAATTTTTCTTCCACCTTTGACTATATTAGATAGATTTTATCAAACTGTTCCCTACTTATTGATTCAAAAGAGGATTTTTCTCTTTAATATTCTTCTTAAGATTTGTTATATTTGCTCAACGATTTCCTTGCCTATACTTTGGGATTTCTCTTCTATTTTTCTCAAAAACTTACCCAATTCTAAAAATTTCATCAGCTTCTAATCTTTTTTTCATCAGTCTCAAGAGATAAAATTTCTTTCTTTAATTTTTCTTTTTCATTTTCCTTTTTAGAAATATTTTCTTTTATCTTTTTCAATATTTTTATTTTGATTCTCTATATTGATCTCTAACTTTTCAATATCATTTTTATATTCTATGTTTAATTTTTCTCTAAATCTTCTCTAACAGTTCTTTTTCTTTTAATTCCTTTTCTAATTTTAAATATTCTAAATAATATTTTTCATTTTCTTCTACTAAGTCTTTAGATAGCTTTTTCTTCTAAGCTTAAATTTTCTTTTAAAATATTTTCCAATATATATTATCTTTAGTATAATTTTAAATTTAAAGATTTTTATCTCATTATCTGTATTATTATAATTTTTATTTCTTCTTCTATTTTTATTTTCTATTAATACCTCATCAAATTCTTCTTTAAACTTTTTTCTTTTTTGATTTCAATATTTAAAGTATTTGATATTTCTTCTTTATCATCAATATTATCTTTTAAATTTTCAACATCTCTCTCTAAAATATCCTCTTCATACTTTTTAACAGCATCTTTTAGATAGCCCCTCATACATATCTCTATATCTGAGTGTTAAAATTTTATTAAAAATTTCTTCTCTTTCTTTATCCTTTGCCTTAAAAATATTTATAAATTCATTTTTGTTTCGCCACAACAATATTTTCATAAGTATCTTCGAAACCTCTTTTTATTCCACAAAGTTCCTCCAACTTATCTTTTATATTTTGATCATATTTCAAACCTGTCTCATCAATTAAAAATTGTTTCTTGGTAGTCTTTGTAAAACTCGTTTTTCAAATTATATTCTCTGCCATCATTTGCAATAAAATCTATATCGACAAAACTTTTTCTCCAAACTAATATAATTTTTCCACTATTTTTATTTCTGTTCTATCTTTAGTATTAAAGCTATGGTCAAACTGATAGCTTCAAGTATGAAGTTTTCCCTCGTCCATTTTTCCTAAAATTAAATTTATTCCTTTAGAAAATTCAACTTCTGTATTTGAATGTGAACGATAGTTTTCAAGTTTCACTTTTTAATTATCATCTTCGTCCTCCTCAAAAGTTTATCAAATAAATTTAGAAAATTATCTTGATCCTCATTTTTCAAATAATTCTTTAAGTGTTAGAAAAATTTTGTGAAATTTTTTCTCCATTCTTTAAGTTCCATCAAACAATAAGTTTTTTCAATTTGCTCTATACTCAAATCAGAATTTTCTTGACCAATCTTTAGCAGAAAAAAATATTTTTATTAAGATATATGCTTTCAAAAATTCCATTGTCTTCAGCAATTTTTTTCTAAAAGCTTCGATATTTATATAATCATTATTTTTGTAGCCATATTAACTATTAAAAATTTCATCTCAGATAAATTTAAATTTTTAATAAATTCTTCAAATTCACTTTCAATATTTTCATAAATTGTATGAAATTTACTCGAACTCTTTTTCTATATTTCAATCTCAATAAATTCATGTTTTAGTGTTTCTGTATCGAAAAGTATAAAACCTTTTATCTAGATTTTTCATTTTTGAATATTACTAAATTCTAATAGAACCGAGACACAAAAAGTATGGATTCTCTTTGGGATAAGTTACAAAAGAATGTATATGCCCTCCTGCAATATATATAACCTGTATCTTTAAACAAATCTAAGTTTGTTTTGAAATACATCCAGGCAAAAATGTTTTCCATCGTGAAATTCAGTGTGAACTATTATTATATCATTTTGGATTTAATTTTTCGATAATTTTTCCATTGCTTCGTCTATCATAAATCCAGGATAACCAACGGGATAAAAATTTGTATCATCTATCTTTAGATAATTTTCTTCTTCAAAGTTTTTATTGAAATAAAAAAACTTTTAAAATGTTTTGTGACTGTAAATACTCAAGCCAAGACTCATCTATATTTTTGAATTGTCATAGTTTTCCCTCAATAGCAATGATTTCAATTTTTACTTTATCTTTTAGTACTTTGAATAAATATTCTGCTCTTTGCCAAAACATCAGGGGTTTATTTCCTTCTTATCAAAAATATCTCCATCAATTATACAGATATCTGGTTTTATTTCTTCAAGTTTATTTATGAAATTTCCAAAGAGCGAGTAAAAATCACTTATATCTCTGTAAAGCTAAATTCTCTATTTCCCTTACTCTCTTTCCTAGATATGAAATCAGGGCAATGAACTATCTTCATTTTTCACCCCAACAATAAAATTTAAACTCACAGGCCTCACAAATATTCTCATCATAAGGAATTTTAAAAATTTTTCATTTAAAATATTTTCTACAGTTAAATTTACTGCTGTAAAAATCTTCTTGTAATTCCTCATCAGTAATCAAAAATTTCCTTTTTAGAGTTCATCTTCTTCCAAATAATACAAAAGTTAGAATATTTTTTCGTTTTATTTTTGTAATAATAATTTATAAAGTGATAATTGTTCTCTATAATTTAATCTTCTTTTATACTTCCCAGTTTTAAAATCAATTATACTTATATTATTTTTATCTTCTAATACCAAATCTATTTTCCCATACAACATATAATCTTCTTCAACACGATATTCTGAGGCTTCACTTTTTCATATATTTAAAATTTTCTTTTTCTCTATCAATATATTTTTATTAAAGAGGAATAGCTTTTTGAAAATCTTGATCCAAGTCTATATTTTCAAATTTATAAATATTCTTTACATTTTCTATATAGACATCATCTAAAAATTTCTATATTTCCTCTTGTTATAAATAATTTGTTAATATGTTCCAATAGCCTTATACGTATTTCCAGCTAATCTTCTTTTCTCAAAGGTTGAATATTCTTTTTCTCTTATAAACCAATATTTTCTTGGACAAAGATTATAAACTGAAATATCAGTCGTATGTGAAAGTATTTTCTTATCCTTCTTCTCTCATCAAACTTATCAAGTTTTACAGTATCAATATCAAATTTTAAACTATTTACCAGAACTAACACTGAAAAAGTTTTTTTAAATTTTTCAGATACTCCCAATTCATAACTACTAAGAACTAATAAATTCTTTGCCTCATGAAAAGCAACATAAAATTTTCTATAGAAATCAAAACGTTCTTTATCTATTTCACTTATTTTTGAATTTGTATTAACTAGTCAGATCCAAACTGGTCTGCTTTGAAAAAAATCTTTTATCTATTTCTGGTTTTAGAATCCAAGAAAAAGCTAGTACCACTGGAAATTCTAAAGCCTTTCGCTTGGTGTATAGTCAAAACGGAATACAATCATTTTGGATAGTCCTCTGCTGAAAAATATTTCGTCGATTCTAGCCCTTCTTAAAAATTTTCATATATCATCAAAATATCTTGCTATATTAAAATTATCTTCAACAGTTATCTTTTTATAGTGAACATATTTTTGATAATTTTTAAAAATTTTTAGTTAAAGAAAGATTATGACTTGCTCTTGCTGTACTTGCATCATATTCTGTTTAAAAATATTCTTGTAATAATCAATTCAAAAGCTCATAAAAATTTCATTAAAACTTTCAAAAACTCATACTAGAAATATTTGGAATTTTATCTTTGATCCAAAGTTTAAAACTTCTCATCTTTTGGTTCAATTCTTGCTGAATCTAAGCATTCATTTAAATATTTCATCATCAATACCTGCTGGAAAATGTTTCTTAAAGTAACCTCAGAACGGTTCCAAAACTACTTTTATTTTCATACATTTCAAAAATTGTTTGAGTTCTTGGAGAATATGACTCAATATTTTCTTTTTAAAAGCGTCCTCTAATTCTTTCAGGTCCTACCTGCTAAATCTTGAAATAAAACTGCTACCTGATTATAATTTTGTAATTTTCTATTTGCCTTTAATTTTTATAAAAACAGCTGTATTCCTAATATTTTTCCTTATATTTTTCCCAGATATATGATATACATTTGACGATATCTTCTTCTCTCATTGAAATAATATTTTGTCATCATCTATTGTCAGCCAATCCCTATCTTTTATCCAACTGTTATTGAACTGAGACTATATCGTTTACCGATCTATAATTTTTCTAAAATTATAACTACATTCATCTTTAGCAAACTTCTTTTGGAAAATTCGAAAATATTTTCTGCTACTAGCTCCTCTAAATCTATATATTGATTGATCTTCATCTCCAACTTCACAGATATCTCTCGTGAAATTAAAAATAAAATCTTTTCTTGTATTCTGTTACTATCTTGATATTCATCAACCATTATATAATCAAATTTCCTCATTTATCTTGTTTAAGAAATCAGGAGATTTAATGAGCATATTCAAAAATTCAACTTGTAAATAAGAAAAATCTAATGTATGTGGCTTGAAATAATTGATGCTCATATAATTTATAATAGCCTTTTATAAAAATTTATATATTTATCTTCTGTTTTATATTTTCTATATCTATAGCATTTTCATTTAAATCATTTATCTTATCTCTTATAGAGACTTTTTGCCAATTACTACCATATCTCCTTATCTTTTCCATCGTCATTATAGAAAGATTATCACTTTGATAATCTTTTAAATTCTATATTCTTTTAATCTTGAAAAATAAAAATGTTGCTCATAATTTCCACTCATAAGAGTAAAGCCATCAAAAATTAGAATAAAAATATTTTTGCTTCTATAAGTCTTGTCCATATAAGTGCATAGTTCCAGATACATATCACTTATATCAATATCATTCAGTTCTTTTAATTTTTCATTTATCTAATTTCTAATTCTCTTGCAACTGTATTTGTAAAAGTTGTAAGCATAATCCTGTTAGCATCAACTTTTGATTAACTAAAAATATTTACGACTCTCTCGATTAAAAGTTTTAGTTTTTCCTGTACCAGGACTGCCAACTTCTAACTTCAGAGTCCCTCTGTTGTGTTAACTGCTTCAAGCTGTTTTCATTCAGCATATCATTCTCCTAAAAGTCTATCAGTCAATCCATCACTATCATTTTGTTACTTTATCTTGATTTGAAAAATTAGGTACTTTCATCTCCAGTTTCAACTTCTATTCAGATCCATTTGATACATTTGAATCAAACCCAAAAATACTTGCTACTCCATTTTATATTTACCTGCACTTTCAACTTGTAATCTTCCTTTTTAACAACAATTTCTCTACTATATCCTCCATCAAGTAATCCAGTATAAATATCAATATTTTGCTTTACTAAGTCTCCAGTTTCCAAATGGTTTCTAAAAATTCAAAATTTTTACTAGGCTCATATAAATTTTTTATTTGTGAGGTTTGATATCTAGTCACATCAGGCTACGACTCCTCCTCCGCTTATCTTTCCATACATCAGTTTGTTATCATCTCTGCCAATATAACAAACTGTTACATATATCAGAGTTATCCCTGTGTTGCCATATTGTTCTGTGTTCATTTGTTGTACCAGTTTTCCACCTTGCTCTATAAAGCTTGTCCATCTTTTCCTACAACTCTTGCTCTACCTGCTGAACCATTACTTCTGACTGTTTTTAACATGCAGTTATAACACTTGTATCAACACTATCAAAAGATTTTTGTTTTTCTATGTCAGAAGAATATATTAAAATATCTTGATCATCTCTAATTTTCTCTAATTATATTTGGCTTTACTAAATAACCACCATTTACAAAAATTGAAAAAGCTGTTGCTAATTCAATAGAGTGTCCCATCTATTGATCCAGAGCTGCTATTAAATCTTTTACTGGTTCTGTAATTTTTAAGTCAGTCATATCTTCTTTAAATTTTTCAACACCAATGCTATCAAAGCAATTTTTATTGCTGGAATATTAATAGACAAATTCAAAAGAATTTACTAATGTCGTATTATTAACATAATTTCCACTATAATTTTTGAGGTGCCCCTTGCCAAAAGATAGAAAATTATCAACTACAACTGTATATGGATTAAATCCATTTTTGCATTGCATCTAAATAAATAAAAGCTTGAACGAAGATCCGTTGTCTATTGGCCATTAAAAGCTCTGTCAAAATTTTTGGCCTTAAAGTTTTTCCACCAACCACTGATACAATTCCACCAGTAAATGGATCTGAGTGTTACCCATTGCCCATTTATTTCCTTATTTTTGAAAAATTCATAATTATTAAAAAGTATCTCTAGCAACTTTTTGATGTTCTAAATCAATCGTTGTGTAAACTTTTAATCCTGCAGTATAAATTTTCTTCATCGTATATTTCAGATAAATAATTTTCCAACTATTGTAGTAGCTCTGGATTATTATTCTATTCTTAGATTTTTGATTATAAATTATCGTTATTCCCTTAGTATACATTATCCTCGTCTTCTACTTCAAATTTTTGTGTTAATGCTTCGTCATATTGTTCTTGACTTATTCTTCCATCTCTTAGCATTTCACCTAAAAATAATTTTTGTCTTTTAATGCATTATCAAGATTTTTATAGGATCATATTTTGTCGGTCTATTTGGAATACCATGCAAGTAACGCTGCCTCAACAACAGTCAAGTCCCTTAACATCTTTTCTAAAATATTGTTCAGCTGCACTTACTCCCGTAAGATCCAGAACCAAAATATATTTCATTTGAAATATCTTTCTAAAATTTCATCTTTTGATGTAAGTTCTTTCCATTTGATAAGTTAAGATAGCTTCTTTTATTTTTCTTGACAATCAGATGTTAAAAAGGCATTTTTAGCTAATTGTTGTGTTATTGAGCTAGACTCCTTGTGTTGCCTTTCCTCTCACGACTATGTTTGTCCTAAGGCCCTAAATATTGCTAAAAGTGTAAACCATAGTGTGAATAAAATTGTTTCATCTTCTATTGATAAGCATCCCCTTAAATAGGGAGAAATATCTTTCAATTTGCTACTTCTCTTTCTTCAGCAGATAGAGTATCTACAATATTGTATTTTATGCTAAATCGTTGTTGCAACTGCTGATTCATAATCTTTCCACAAGCTTTGAATATCTGATAATTCAAAATCTATACTTCATAACTATTCCAAACACTAAAATACAACAAAATAGAAAAATTCCTATTCCTATTTTTAATAAAAGTAAAAATATTTTCATTTTATCTTTCTTCCTCTTTTACTTCTTTGTCTTAATTGTCACAAAAGCTCCATCAATATCACTACCTTTTTCCTGTCTCAACGTTACATTGACTTTTCTAACATTCTTTAGGTAATTATAAAATCTTTCAATCATCGAGTGGTCTTTCGTGTTCAGCTCCATCCACTTCATTGTATGGAATTAAATTTTACTACGTGATCAAATTGATGTATAAAAATCAGCTAAAACATTTGCATCTTCTTCTGAAATGTTAAACTTATCTATTAAAATATCTCGAATGTTATTCTTCTCTTTGTCTCTGCTTTTGATATTCGACCAAGACAGCACTCAAATCTTCCAATGGAAAATTTTTATTTATCGGTATGATTTGATCTCTTTTTCATTTATTGCACTATGTAAAAGAAATTGCAAAGCTCTGTGGAATTTTTCAAGTAATACTTTTTCAATTCAGGGACAACCCCCAGATATTTGAAATAGTTATTTTTCTCTTTGAAATATTTACCATTTTCTGTTTGAAATTATACTCAATGATTTCGAAAGGTTATCAATATTTGAAGTGGCTCACCCATTCCATAAATACCAGAGTATTTTAAGCCCTCTTCTCTAAGTCTTCTCTAACAGTATATACTTGATTTAAAATTTCACTAACAGATAAAATTTCTCATATATCCACTTTGCCCTGTTGACTGGCTACATTTACTGGACCAAACACTTGCGTGATGACACGCAAAGTGTATTTCTAATTTCTCTATTTTTAGAATCCTATGTCTCAATAAAACTGTCTCAATGGTTCACCATCTTCAAGCTCAAATAAAAATTTTTCAGTCTTATCAATTTTGAAACTTGATATTTTAATAAATTATGGTATATAAGTCTTTTAAAATTTCTCTATCTTTTAAAGAGATATTTGTCCTATCATCAAAATTTCTAACTATTTTTATGTAACCAGTAAAACTTACTTAAAATTTTTCATTCCCAAAAGATACAAGTTCTATTAATTCTTCTTGAGTTAAATTTAAAATATTTATTTTTCATTATTCATTTCAATCAATTCCTTTTCTAATTTCTAAAATATTTTTCTCTACATTTAACATTATTTTTAAAAATTGAAATTATCGTATTGATGTTCATCGATACGATAATCCATAGGAAAATATAAATTTAAATGTACTTATTAGTCTCTGACGTCGTATTAGTTCGAAGAGCCTGTGTTTATTGGGCTTGTGAGAACTCATACGGCTATCAAGACTATTCGATGAGAAAGTCTAAATTTAAATTTTTGAAAATATACCTATATTAAATCCTATGCTTCTATCCTTATTACTTCTTCTATATTTTAACGTGTTGAGAAATTCCATTCAATTCTTATAATCTATTTTATAGCTAGAGAGGATATTTTTCTGTATAATAGTTCAAATTCATTTGTTCCACCAAAAAAGTCCAACTTTTGAATTTTCTAAATCCTTAGCTATAGAATAGTCTATTCCACCTGAAACTGTAAATTGATGTCTACCTTTTATCCATTTCTTACTAATATCTATTCCAGTATTTGTTCAAAATATGGTTGAATTTTCTTTTTAATTCTTATATCTTCATTCTTTTGCCAATGTTTCTTTTGCTCTCTCTTGTTTCTAATAATAAATTTGGAGGTTTTATATCAATTATTCATTAATTTTAAATCATATTCTAATTTTGAATGAATGATTCTAAGTTTGTCTTTATAATCCTTTGGTTTTACTCTTCCATGAGATAATGAGTTTGCAAAGTAAATTATTAACATAAATATTATATCTCCTCCAACAAAAGTTGATTGTATTTTAACATCTTCAAAACTTAACTTTTCCGTTAGCTCCGCCTAAATTAACCCTATATTTATATTTTTCTGTTAATCCATAATTTTAATTTTGCTATCGTTCCATTTTGAGCTATAGCTATTATCTGAGTTATAGTTTCTTTTAATATTATGATTTTCTGCTTCAACTTTTATTTGTCTAAAAATTCTACGTATTGGATCTGTGATAAAGCTAGCACTATCTAATTCTTTTGAAAATAAATTATTAGATTATTATTTGTTACATTATATAAATAATTTCAAATAATTCTTTTGATTTTTATACTCTTTAAATAGTCAAAGAGTTTCCTTTTACAATCATTAATATATGCATTTAGAGCTCCATTTGAATATTTTTCTAAATTTCCTAATCTTGGATCTACAAAGAAATTATCTTCTTTATTATTTCCTTTGTTATCTGTATTAGTTGCTTCTATTTTTGAGGTTGAGTATTTGTTTCTGTTGTCGACTTCTATTTTTCAGGATTAGAGTCTACTAAATTTTCATTTTTCTGCTCTAAACTCAAAACCAAGTATATCTTTTCTTTTCCGATTTGGACTTCATCTCCTATAGGATTTAGTTCAACTTTCTTTTTGTCATTAACTTTTTACAAAAGATCTTTATCAACTAAATCTGCAAAAAGGTTTGATTTTCTTTGTCTGAGAAGTATAAGTTAATTTACTGTCATCTGAAATTTTAATCTTTTTAACTCCTGTAATCTTAGAATTTATTCCTATCTCTGTATTTTTATTTACATCAATTTCATTAACATTTTTTCTAAAAGTAGAATTAAAAAATTATTCCATTAGTGCTTTTCTCTATTTTTCATAAGATTTTTCTTCTTGCTGTTCTATCACCTAATAAATTTGTAACCTTGATATTATTTTAAGTTCTCCAAATACTAATTTATTTTTCTCAGCTCCTAATCAGCATTTTCCATTTTAATATTATATTATCTGAAATAACTATTGTGTCATTTCCTTCAGCTGATTAATTTTTCCATTAATTATATTACCTGATCCTAATTTTACAATATCATCTTCTGACTTCCTTTTTATGGCATCAAAGTATCTCCAGATCCATTTTGTATTTACTATACTGTTTTCTATTTTAGCCATTCCTACCTTATCAAAAGCTATTGCAGTTTTAAAATGCATTATTAGTATTTTTTATTGTTTTTCTGCTTCATTATTAATATAAGTCCATTATTTTCATTAATAATTTTTGTTTTTCAATATCTCCACTTCTTCATAAGATCCATCTAAAGACAATATATTTTTCAATAGTTTTCGTCATGTTTTAGTTCTATATTTTTTCTCCTATTACTTTTCTAGCTTCTCCTTTTCTATCCAAAACAACAAATATTCCATCGTTAGTATAGTGTTTTTATCTTCGTATATAGTTTCAAAAATAATCAAGGTTCCAGGTTCCTACTTTATATCCACCTATAATTATTCTTCCTGCTAAGATACCGTAATTTCTTTTAACTCACCCTTAAATCCTGATACAAAATTTGGATTTGCTACACTCTGACTATCATCTACTAATCCTGATAATAAAAGCAAAACTCACTACCTGATATTATTCCGGTATATTTCTGTTTCAACATTACCTTCAACAGATAATCCTGCTCCTGTATTTTGATAATTAAATCGCGAATATCTACCTTGAGAATGTCCGTGATAAAGTTCCACACAACCTGATAAAGTTCCTTCATTTAGAAAGATCTATTTTATTCGAACTTGCATCATTATCTTTTTGTCATCATTTCTAGTCCCTTTTATAGAAATTCCATTTCCTGTCGTCTATGATGTCCCTTCTGTATGGATATTTTGCTTTAATATGATCTACCTTTTCACTTTCTGCTAATCTAATTCTTTTTCAAGTTTTAACTTTTCTTCTTTTCAAAAAGCAATTATTTCTAGGGAGTATTAGGACTTTCTAATTTCTTTTTCTAAAACTTCCAAATTATCTTGCTCTTTTAAGCTCTTCTCTCTTAGCTGACTTGGTATTTCTATATAATTTATACTTTTCATATATCTAATCTTCAGCTTTTATTTTTCTTTAACAACAGCTATAAAAATACTTCTAATGCTTTTTGGAGATTCTTCTGAGACATCTTTATAGGTTCATATTCTGCTTCATAATCTTCTTTAAGTTTTTCTGCATTTTTAGTATTGCTATATCATTTTAATGTTTTTGTATTCGTCTGAATAATTCCATCTTAAGTCATCTTCTTTTGTTTTAATTACTATCTCTTTTTCCTTGAGTCTCAAATTCTTTCTTGAGCATTCAAATACTCTCTTCCACCTTCTTTTCATATATCCAATGGTATAGCTTTAAACTCGACATCTAAGATTTCTTTTATCTTTTTGTGCAATATCTTCTTTTAATTTTGCAATTTTATTAGCTTTCTCATTTCTCTTTTCATTTTCATATTTTTCCACTCAAATTTTCATTTTCTAAAAATTCTAATTCATCTTTTGACTTCTCAAGCTTTTTAGCAAAGGTTGATTCTTTTCCTAATTGCATCTTTATCTTCTATGTCAATATGAAATCTTTCTCTTTTAAATCATTATCTTGTGTACTATCATGTGATTTTCCACCATAAACTACAGCTTTCCCTAAGATAGAACCTTTATTATTAATACTTTCTATTCTAGTTGTTCTCTTAGAATTGCTTGAATTATACACTGCTATTCCATTTCGAGATGAAACTACATCAGCTTTTTAATTCTCCGTACCCAGTTTCCAGCCTTAGCATAAAGATCTCCAACTCTTCCCTGTACTTCTCTCTCTATGACTCCTGTTTCTTTTACCTGAGAAATTATTCATAAGTGTATACAGAAATCCCATTTTGCAGAACCTTTATATCGGCATTAGAATATTCATCAGATACCTCTTGAAGTATCCCTACAACAGTACTTAATTTTTCCTTATTTCCCCGTCATTTTTATATTTTCCTAAAAGTAGATTTTGTTGTTGCTTTTACAAATTGATTAGAATAAGCAGTATTTGATATTCCATTCCTGTGCTAATGCTCTAATATTATTTAATGTTACCAGATTTCCTATACTTGCATCAACATTTCCAATATATACCCGTATTTTCTATATTTCCCTATGGGAAGCAATATTTTTCTTTATCCTCAGACCAAAGTATATTTATCATTATTGTTAAAATATACCATATTAGATATTCCATTCCTGTTGCTGTTGATTTGATTGTTACTCCATTGTGGAACATTTGCTTTTATTTTCTCCAAGCTATAGAATCCAGGTTTTATATAACCATCTTTTGTTTTAATATAGCTTTTCCTTTTATTTGACCATTATTTCTTACATTTTCAATAGCAAACTATTATTTTTATATTTATCTGCTTCATCTGCTTTTTATCAATAGGACTTTCAGTTCCAGAACTTTAAAGTTTGGCAGTCGATACAGATCTAGCTTGCTCTTCCTCTCGAACTTGCTCCTCCTATACCATCTATTTTCCACTATCTACAGATGCTCCTGTTGCGTTTTCTCCAAAATCTACAAGTGATAAACCTGATGCTCCATTTTCCATGAATATAGCTCTTCTATTCCTCCAAAATGTAGGTGTATTTCCAGCTATAAAGATTAACAGTTCCTGAAATATGTCCTTCATTTTCTAATTTTTCTATGACACTCCATTTTTATTACTATATGGAGAATATCCTACTCAGATACTCCATTACCTTGAGATATTGATACTCTTCCCCTATTCTTGTTTTATCATTTTTATCATCATCTTCAACTTCAAAAATAACTTTTCCTTGAATTTTTTCCTTTATTAAAGTATTTTTCCATTTCTTTGAAAGACAACTGCATTTCCCGATTTTGCAAATATTCTATAATACCACTGTTACTGGATCTTTAATTTTCTATTTTTCTTTCTTTTCTGATCTAGAAACAACAAAATTTTCCGAATAAATACTATTTGAAATAAGAAGCTAAGATTACTAAAATTTTTCTGTTATTAATCATATTTAATATAAATACTCCTTTCTTTTGTTTTTAAAATATTATACTTATAAAAAAATTTTGTTGTCAAGTTATATGACTATTTATATATTTATTAGAATAATATTTTGCTAATCTTAATAATAATTTAGATTCTATATTTTTAGCAGTTCAAAATTATTAGATTTTTACTAAATCATTAACAATCTCAGATACTATACTTTTTAACTTTATACTTTCCTATAGAATAAAAATCGTATCGATGAGACATCAATACGATTTTTGTAAATAATTATTTTTATTTTTAGTCTCTTAATGCTAGAGGCATTAAAATATAAATATAATCTTCCACATCCTTTTTCAGAAACTTTTTATTGCTGAATTAGAATACATAAATTCAATTTCTAAATCTTTATCTCTAGGAATATTTTTGGATAAATTCCAATAAATATTTTTGAGTTGAAAGCTATTTTTAAATCTTCTCCCTCAAAAATTAACTTTTAATCTCTCATCTATCTTTTGCAATTTCATTCACTGCAGAAACAGTAAGAGTATTATCAGCATTTTCTAATTTAAAATCATAGAGTGGATGAATATTTTTGCTTCATTGTTTATTCTTGAAAAATTAACACTCTTTTTAATAAATTAGAAGAGTTTATCATTAGCTATTGTCAATTTTTATCATAAGAAGTACTTATTAAAATTTCTGCATAATTAGGAAATCTTAATTCAACAAGTTTTGTTATGATAATTGTATCTTTATATTTAAAATATAAATGAGCTGCTTCTTTTGTAAACTTTTATAAATCATTATCCAAACCTTTTATAATTTTTATTAAATAAGAAATTATGTATCAAGCTGGTACCTTACAGCAAAATCAGGAATATCTCTTCCTATATCTTTTTCAAAAGTAAGACAGATAAGTGTTTGTCAGAAACAAAATGTAAATGCTTTAAAACACTTTCCATTCTAACACAACTCATTGCTATATTGTCTGAGTGTGTCTGCTGAGAATAAAACTTTTTCAAAGATTCAACTAATTCTTGAGCTGGAAGTTCAAACTTAAAATTATCTTCATTTAAATCTATATTTTCAAAAAGTATTTGGATAATCTTCAGTTGTGAACACATCATATTCTGTTGTAGAATCATCAGTTTCGATAAATAAAAAGATTTCCATTTTCAACTCTCAAAGTAACAAATTCATCTTTAATTTCTCTTAAATACTCATCAATGATTGAAAAATAAAACACTAACTTCTCCCTCTCTAAAAACTTGTTCAACATCTATTGATGTTTTTATTGTTATATCAAGATTTGAACCTGTAAAAATACTTTATTGTCTTCTACTTTTTACATAAACACAAGAAAGTATCGGTTTGATTTTATTATCTTTTTATAGATTTTTCAACTATTCTCATGTACCTAGAAGTTTTGTCTATTTTACCTTGATATACATAATTTCCTCTAAAAATTTATTTAAAACTTAAATTTATTTTCTGTTCCATTTAATAATCTTACAATATTTGTCTTATGTCTATAAATTACAAATACTCCAATTGCAACTGCTAATGCTAACAAATATGGATTAGCATATATAAATCCTACAAATATTGGTAAGAAAAATGCTTGCCATTATTGATGAAAGAGAAACGTAGTGTGTTGTATAAAATACTAGACCAAACACTGCAAAACAACTAACTATAGCAACCATAGGTGTTAAATAAATAAAAAACTCCCAAGCTAGTTGCTACTCCTTTTTCCACCTTTAAAAATTAATAAAACAAGAAAAAGTATGAGCCAAAATTGCAATCAAACCTAAAAATTATTAAATCGTTAAAATTTTCTATATATTTTCCTGAAAATATATAGAGGGTAAAAACAACTTTCTAATACATCAAATATTAAAACTGTTGCTCCTAATTTTTGCTCCTAATACTCTATAACAATTTGTTGCTCACTATTTTTGCTTCCATAATTTCTGACATCCATTCCTTTAAAATTTTTCCTAGCCATACTCCACTTGGAATTGCACCGATAAAATATGTCATTACTGCTAATAAGAAAAAGTCATAACTTCCTCCATTCTTTTTAATAAATTTTAATTCTATTATATACTTTTTATATATAAATCAAGTTGTAAAAAAATATTTTTGAAAATTTATTGATGCCATGTTATAATTATTAAGATAAATATAATTTCTAAGGAGGAGTTATGGCAACATTACTAATATTATTTTATTTGTGTCTGCATTTGTTTTAATCGTTTTTAGTTTTAATACAGCCAGATAGAAGTCATGGTATGACTGCAAGTATGGGATTAGGTGCATCAAATACAATTTTTGGAATTGATAAAGATGGAGGACCTTTAGCAAAAAAGCTACAGAAGTATCGGCATTTATTTTTTTATACTTTCATCATTGCTTCTTTATCTAACTCGTTAATTTATTTTTAATTTATTTTAATTTATTTAAAGGATATCTTGTATATCCTTTTTATTTTTATAAAAATAAAAAAAGCTATTGTAAATTTATAATTAAAAATTATTTTTTTACAACAGCTTTCATAAAAATTTTTATTTTTAAAATTTTTTTATTTTTATTCTTCTTCAACAAAACCTAATTCTTTTTGCTAAATGACAAGCATAGAAATGTCCTGATCCAACTTTTTGTAATTCTGGAGATTTTTCAAAACAAATATCTTTTGCATACACATCTTTTTGCAAATCTACATCCAACACCTGGATTGATTGGAGTAATTTCTCCTTCAAGTTTTATTCTCTCCATTTTCTTTTTTTAATGTTGATTGTTGGTATTGCTGATAATAATGCCTTAGTATATGGGTGAATTGGATTTTTGAATAAGTCCTTAGATGGAGCTTTTTCAACAAGTTCTCCCAAATACATAACTGCTATATCATTTGAAAAATGTTTTACAACTGATAAGTCATAGAGTTATGAACATATAAGTTAGTCCTAATTTTTCTTGTAAATCTTTCATCAAGTTTAAAACTTGAGCTTGAATTGATACGTCAAGGCTGATACTGGTTCGTCACAAACTATAAATTTTTGGTTTAATGCCAATGCTCTGGCTATACCTATTCTTTTTGTCTTCTTCCTCCATCTAATTCATCTTGGATAAGTATTTACAAGTCTTTCACTCAGTCCAACTGTTTCCATAAGTTCTTTTACTCTTGCATTTTAATTCTTGTTTATTTTTACACTTTTTTATGAATTATTAAAAGGCTCAACTAATAATTTCACTAACTGTCATTCTTGGATTAAGAAGATGCAAAAGGGTCTTGGAAAATTGTTGCATTTCTTCTCTCAATTTTTCATTTCAGACTTTTGAATATTCTCTTATATTTTTCCATCAAAATTATTTCTCCATCTGTAGCCTCTAAAAGTCTTAAAATTGTTCTACCAGTTGTAGATTTTTCCACAACCTGATTCTCCAACTACTCTAAAGTTTTTCCTTCTTCAATTGTAAGTTTACACCATCAACTGCATGTAGTTGTCCCTTTGGAGTCTGAAAATATTTTTCAAATTCTTTTACTTCTAATAATACTTTACTCATTTCTTCCTCAGTTTTCTTTAAATTGTACTAGTCCTTCTGCTATCAAACATTTTTACATTTGTCCTTTAGACTTCACTAACTATAGGTGTTCTTTGAGAACATAATTCTGTAACATCGTGGACATCTGGGTTAAATCTACAACCTGAAGGTAAATTTGTTGGGTCTGGCATAAGGTCCTTTGATAGGAACAAGTCTAGTTTTTCTTCATCAAGACTTGGAATTGATCCAAATAATCCTAATGAATATGGATGTTTTGGATTTTTCAAATACATCTTCAAAGATCCATATTCAACTATTTCACCAGCATACATTATTGCAACTTTATCACAAACTTGAGCAACAACACCAAGATCATGAGGTTATAAGTAACATGAAGTTTTTAAATTTATTTTTAAATCTGTCATTAAGTCTAAAACTTGTGCTTGTATAGTAACATCAAAGAGCTGTTGTTGGTTCATCAGCTATCAAAAAGTTTTGGGTTACAAGCAGAGCTATAGCTATTACAACTCTTTGCTTCATACCACCAGAAAAGTGATGAGAAAGTCATTTTTCTTCCACCAGGAATACCAACAAGCTCCAACATTTCAGCAGCTTTATTCATGCTTCTTCTTTTTGAAATGGCTTCGTGTATTTCAATAACTTCAGCTATTTGTTCTCCGACTGTCATAACTGGGTTTTAAAGATGTCATTGGATCTTGGAATATCATAGAATATCATTTCCTCTAATTTTTCTAATTTCTTCTTCAGGAATTTCTAAAATACTTTTTCCATTGAACATTATTTTCCCGATTTTTATTTTTACCTGTTGGTCCAGAGTAGTCTCATTATTCCAAGAGCTGTTGTTGTTTTCGCTGCTCTGTTTCTCCAACAAGTCCAAGTGTTTCTCCCTCAGCCAGTTCCATATTTATTCCATTGACAGCATGAGACTGTTTCGGCATTTTTACATGTTGTATCTCTAAATCTCTAATTTCTAAAAGATTTTTATTTTTCCATCGTTTCCTCTCTAATAATTATTGTTTCAATCTAGGGTCAGAGTGCATCTCTTAAACCGTCTCCTAACAAGTTAAGTGATAGGATAGTAATCATAATTGCTACACCTGGGAAGTAGTTACCCACCAAGCATATCTTAAATATTGTCTTCCACCTGATAACATTGAACCCCCATTCTGGAGCTGGTGGTTGTATTCCCTAGTCCTATAAAACTTAAACCTGCAGTTGATAATATTGCACCTGCAACTCTAATGTTCCTTGAACAATAACAGGAGACTAATGAGTTTGGAATTATAGTTTTAAATATAATTCTTGTATTACTTGCACCCTATTGCTCTTGCAGCTTCAATAAATTCTTGATCTCTTATTGAGCACTGAGACGCTCTAACGATACGAGCAAAATTTGGTACATACGAAACACTTATAGATATCATTAAATTTATAATATTTGGTCCTAAAGCTGATACTATTGCAATAGCTAGTAAAATACTTGGAACTGCCATGAAAATATCCATAATTCTCATTATAATATTATCTATCATTTCCACCATAGAAACCTGATTTGACTCCTAAAATTCCTCCAACAATTATTGAAATGCTTGTGCTAAAATTCCAACTTTTAAAGATACTCTTGCTCCGTGGATAAGTCTTGCAAAATATCTCTACCAAATTCATCTGTAGCCCAACCAATGTTTTGCATTAGGTGGCATTAATCTTTCAACAAGATTTTTGTTTTATTACTACCGCATCATAATTTTGCAATCCATCTGCAAATAATGCAAAGCAAAACTAAAAACAACTAATATAATTAATCCTAACATAAGCCCATTCTATTTTTCTTTAGCATTCTTACAACTTCTGCCCATTGACCTTGCTTTTTATTTTTGTTCCATTCTTTGCCTCCTACTTATATTGTGATTTAATTCTTGGATCTGCAAAAAGCATATAGTAAGTCAACCAATAAGTTTACAACACTATATACAAGAGCCAAAAATACAACTGATGCTAATACAGTAGGCGTGTCTTTTTGATCTTATAGCTTCAACCATAGAGTCTTCCAACACCTGGCCAAGAATAAACAGATTCCGTTAAAACTGCTCCACCAAAAGTCCTCCAAATTGTAGACCTACAACTGTAATTATTGGTATCAAAAAGCTTATTTTAAGAGCGTGTTTATTGATAACAACTTTTTTCAGCAACTCCCTTTGCTCTAGCTGTTCTTATGTAATCTTGTCTAACTAAAGCATAGAAGTCTTGTCATTCTAGTAACAATAGACTGACCCTACCCCCAAAGTGATTGCAGGTAGTATTACATGAAAAGCCATCAAAACCTCCCGATGGCAATAATCCCTAAACTAACTGAAAAAAGCTAAAAATTAGCATAAGCCCTAACCAGAATGCTGGCATGAAAAGCTCCAAGTAAAAGCAAGTACCATCTAAAAACTATCCATGAATAGATATTGCCTTGTTGCTGATATTATTCCAACAGGTATACCTGTTGCTATAGATATAATTACTCCTAATACTGCTAACACAGCTGTGTTGGAAATCTTGCAAAATTTCTGCAAAAACTTCTCTTCCTGTTGTATAAGATCTTCAAAATCTCCCATAACTGCATTTTTTCAAATCTTAAATATTGTCATAAAAATGAATCATTTTTAATCCATTTTCTCTCTTAAAGCTTCTACGGCTTTCGGTTGCACTTTCTCCAAGTATTAGCTGAGCAGGATCACCTTGTTAAATACATGATTGCAAAAACAAGAAAGTCACTCCTAACATTACTGGAATTAAAAAAGGATCAATCTTTTTAATATATATTTGTACATATTTCACCGTCCCCAAATTTATAAACAATTTCTAATGTAAAAGGATACCGTCTTTTAAGATTCAGCATCCCTTATTTTGTTATTAATACTAGCTTATCCTTCTATGAAACTCCATATAATCTGTGAGCTTGAACTGGATCTAATTTTGAAAGTTTTAACTTCTTTCTTAGATTACAACATTTTGAGAGGTATACCAACATATCGAGGTAAATCTTTTCTAACTATGAATTTCTGCAAATTTCTTTTCTCTTTTTCAGGATCCATTTCAGTTTTCCTCTGCTAATAATTTATCAACTTCTGAGTTAGAGTAGAATGCTCTGTTTCCTGCTGCTCCCATAGTTTTGTGCTTAAAAGTTCATACATACATAGTCAGGATCTCTTGTTACAGTTCCCCATCCAAGTAAGAACATCATAGTCTCCTCTTGCTGTTCCATCTAGAATGCTGCCCATTCAATAGTTTCTATAGCACATCTATTCCAACTTGTTTTAATTGGTCTTGTATTATAACTGCTGTATCTCTTCTTACAGGGTTATCATTTACCCAAATTTTAGTTTTAAATCCATCAGGGTATCCTGCTTCTTTCAATAATTCTTTTGCTTTTTCTATATTTAGAGTATATTTATCAACATCTATAATCTAATACATTTGGTCCTATAATGTGGGTTCCTGGTTCAGCTGCTCCTAGAATACAGTATCAATATTGGTTTTTGATCTATTGCATAAGTAGCTTCTCTAACTTTTGGATTGTCAAATGGAGCTTTTCTTAGTTAAATCCTAAGTAAGTCATAGATAGTGGCACTTCTATAGAGATTGAATTTAGGGATCATCTTTTAATTTTAGTTTTGTCCATTCCTAAAATATCATAAACTATATCAAGTTCTCCAGTTTCTAGTCCTATTGTTCTGTTAGTTTCTTCAACTATGTTTCTGAACACTAAATTTTTAACTGGTGTAGCACCTTGCCAATAATCAGGGAATGCTTCTAAAAGTAACTCATCTCCCGCTTTGCCAAGATACAAATTTATATGGACCTGTTCCGATTGGATTTTGTCCAAATTTATCTCCAGCTTCTAGTAGCTTTTTCAGATAAAAATAGCTATAGTTGGATGTGATAAGTTATTTAAAAATTGCTTGCCATTGGTTTTCAGTTGTTACTTTTTACGGTGTAGTCATCAACAACATCAACTGATTTAATTCCAGTCACCTAACTACTTGGTGATTTTCATAGCTCTTTCCAATGAGAATTTACATCCTGATGCTTTCATTTCATCACCATTGTGGAATTGCTCCTTTTCTCAAATGGAAAAATTAATGTAACATCATCCGGTCTTTCAACAGATTCAGCCAACATTGGTTCAGGAACTCCATCATCATCAAGTTTCATTAAAGAATCAAATATTTGTATTCTAATTCTTGTAGATGGGATTGGCATTTTGATGCATCGAGGATCTAAAGTTTTTTGCATCTGCACCTTGTGCAACTATCAATGTATCTTTTCTCCATTTCGCTGCTTTATCTGATCCTCCGCACGCTACTAAAAATAACACACTTAAAATCATAGTCATAAATAGTAAAAGAAATTTCTTTTCATAATACCTCCCTAATTTCAAAAGTTAATTTTTCCTTTATATACGACAATTATATTATTTATATTACACAATGTCAAATTTTTTATACTTTTTGATATATATTTGATATATTTTTATTATTACCACTTTTTAGATATTTTTATTTTTAGTTCTAATAAAAGATTTTTCTAACTTTAATTATATTTTTTAAAAATAATTTTATTCTCTCACTTTTAAATAAAGTTTCGATAATTTTTCCCTTTTATAAAAATTTTATGATAAAATAAAAAAACAAAATAATAATCTAATTTTGGATTTAAAATGAGAGGAGAGAAATGAAAGATATTAGTTTTTAAAAAGAAAAGCTAAAGGATTAGAAAATCTATCGTTTCTATGATTGCTGAAGCAAAAGTCAGGACATCCAGGTGGATCTTTTGTCTGCTACTGATATTTTAACTGCTTTATATTTCGATGAAATGAATATAGATCCAGCTAATCCAAAAATGGAGGAAGAGATAGATTTGTTCTATCTAAGAGGTCATCTGCTCCTGCAGTTTATGCTACTAGCTGAAAAAGGATATTTTTCAAAAGATGAATTATCAACTATTAAGAAAAATTTGGTCTCAAGGCTTCAAGGTCACCTGATATGAAAAATTACCAGGGATTGAAATTTCAACTGGATCTTTGGGACAAAGGTTTATCTGTTGCAAATGGAATGGCATTGAATGCAAAATATATGGAGAAAATTATAGAACATATATAATGTTAGGTGACGGAGAAAATTCAAGAAGGACAAATTTGGGAAGCAGCTATGAGTTCTGCTCACTACAAACTAGATAATTTATGTGCTTTCCTTGATCACTAACAACTTACAAATAGATGGTAACGTAACTGAAATTATGGGAATTGAGCCTGTAAATAAAAAAATGGGAAGCATTTGGATGGAATGTAATTGAAATAGATGGACATGACTTCGAACAAATACTTTCTGCTCTTTGATAAAGCAAAACAGTAAAGAAAAAGCCTACTATTGTAATTGCAAAAACTATAAAAGGTAAGAGCGTATCTTTTATGGAAAATGTTTGTGGTTTCCATGGGGTTGCACCTACAGCTGAAGAATTAGAAAGAGCATTGGCTGAACTAGCTTAAACTAAAAATTTTAGGAGGATCATTATGAGTAAAAAGTCTACAAGACAAACATGGGAAAGCTGGTAGAACTTGAGTAAAATAAATAATAATATCGTGGTATTAGATGCTGATTTAAGTAAATCTACAAAAACAGATTTGTTAAAAAGCTTACCCAAAGAGACATTTAAATATAGGGAATTGCTGAGGCTGATCTGATGGGAACAGCTGCTGGTCTAGCAACTTGTGGAAAATTCCTTTTTGCTTCAACTTTTGCTATGTTTGCAGCAGGTAGAGCATTTGAACAAATCAGAAACACAATAGCTTATCCTAAATTAAATGTGAAAAGTGCTCCATCTCATCTGCAGGGAATTTCCTGTAGGAGAAGATGGCTGTTCTCACATGCTATAGAAGATATTGCTCTTGATGAGAGCAATTCCGAGTGATGGTTGTATTATGCCCATGTGATGCAGTTGAAACAAAAAGATGGTATTTGCTGCAGCAGAATACAATGGACCAGTTTATTTAAGACTTGGAAGATTAGATGTAGAAACTGTTCTTGATGAAGATCACTTATGATTTTCAAATCGGTATAGCTAATACTTTAAGAGAAGGGCAGATGTAACTATAGTATCACTAGGACTTCTAACTCAAGAAGCTTTAAAAGCTGCTGAAGAATTAGCAAAAGAAAATATTTCTGTTAGAGTTATTAATGCAGGAACAATAAAAACCTTTAGATGAGTGAAACAATCTTAAAAGCTGCTCAAGAAACTAAATTTATAGTCACTGCTGAAGAACATTCAGTTGATTGGTGGACTTGGATCTGCTGTTTCTGAATTTTTATCAGAAGTTCACCCAACTCTTGTTAAAAACTGGGGTTTACGATAGATTTGGTCAAAGTGGTAAAGGAACTGAGATGTTAGAAAAGTATGAATTGACTGCTGCCAAATTAGTTTCTATAGTTAAAAGAAAATTTGAAATAAATTTTCATGTTCAAAAATCGAATAAAATTTTTAAGATTATCTGATAGATTGTTATAAATAAAATTTTATTTATAACAATCTCTTTTTATTTTTAAATTTTATTGAGAAATTGTATTAGATATTGTATAATGTCGTAATGTAGATATGAAAATTAAAATTATTTAAAGTAAGACGGAGGAAAACGAATGAGAATTTCGGATAGAATTAAGAATATGAGATATTCTGCTGTAAGAAAAATTAGTTCCTTTAGCAACGGAAGCTGAAAAACAAGGAATAAAAGTATATAGATTGAATATAGGTCAACCCAATATCGAAACTCCAAAATTATTTTTGATGGATTAAAAATATTCCAGACTCATGTAATTAGATATGCTGATTCAAGAGGTATAAATGAGTTATTAGAACAAGTGATAGAAGTCTATAAAAAGAGACGGTCATCATTTGAAAAAAAGAGATATAATCGTTACAGAAGGTGGAAGTGAAGCATTGACATTTATTTCTTTAGGAATTTGTAATCCGGGAGATGAAGTTTTAATTCCTGAACCTTTTTATTCAAATTATAGGAGCTTTTTAGTATTAGCTGGAGCAAAAAGTCGTACCTATTCCTACAGATATAGAAAAGATTTTTGCATTACCCTAGCAAAGAAGAAATTCAAAAATTAATCACAGATAAAACAAAATGATTTTGGTATTCTAATCCTTGTAATCCGACTGGTAAAGTTTACAGCAAGGAAGAAGTCGAAATGTTAGCTGATTTTAGCTATCGAAAATGATTTATTTGTTGTAGCTGATGAACCATATAGAATTTATTTATGATGATAGTTTGAAACATTTTTCAATCTTAGATGTTGAAAAGAGCAAAAAGATCATGTAATTGTGGTTGACAGTGTATCAAAACATTATAGTGCTTGTGGAGCAAGAGTAGGATTTTAATTTCTAAAAATGAAGAGTTTATGACTTACATTATGAAATTCTGTCAAGCAAGACTTGCTGCCCCAACTGTTGAACAATATGCTGTGGCGAAGCTTAATGAAGGCTGACAAAGAATATTTTAAATCTATAAAAGAAATTTATAACAGAAGAAGAAATATTATCGTAAACTCTTTAAATAATATTGAAGGGTGACTTGTTCAGCACCTAAAGGAGCAATCTATGCTTTTTGCAAAATTACCAATTGATAGTTCGGAAGAATTTTGTAATGGTTGTTGACAGATTTCCAGATATGATAATTCAACTGTGATGCTAGCACTCTGGAGAAGGTTTCTATGCAACAGAAGGTATGGGAAAACAAGAGTTAGATTTTTCTTTCTGTGTCGGAGAAGAAGATATCGAAAAGGCTATGAAAGTTTTAGAAGAAGCGTTGAAAGTATACAAAAAAATAAGGAGAAACGATATGAAAAATTTTAGCAATATTAGCTTTAGTCTCATCAACTTGTATGGCGACTGAAGTTTTTTTCAGAATATTATGTTATGGAGAAAGTATTACCATATTTAACAAAAGCTCAAAGCTACAGTAATCAAAATGGAGAAGAAGTAAAGGCTGTTAAAGTTGATTGGAAAAGTTAAAGGCTTTAAAAACTACAAGTGATCCTTTTTATTTTACAAATTATGCAAAAAGATGGTTAGAGTGGGAGATTATATAATCACTCCTATAACATTTTCAGAGCTTGATTCAGCTAACTACAAAAGAATTTAATAGCAAATTTAACATAAAAATGGAGTAAAAAGATGAAAATTTACTTTGATAAAAACTTAATTCAAAAGATATAAAAGAGATGTTAAAAAGAGCTCTTTGAAATACAAAAAGTGCCAATTCAAGTTTCTAGGGTAACGTCTTTATCTTTTTATACTATATTAGCTTTAGTTCCGATGCTTGCCATACTTTTTAGTTTGGCAGGTTGGTTTCGGAGCTGAGGACTATATCGTACATCAAATTGATAAAGTAACCCCTTTAAAAGAAGAAACCTTGGATATATTAACATCTTTTCTAATAATTTACTTAATAATGCTAGAAATGGAGTTTTAGCTGGAGTTGGTTTTATATTTTTAGGTTGGACTTTTATACAGATGTTTTCGTTGATCGAAGCTTCCTTCAATGCCATATGGCATGTTAAAAATCTAGAACAATAATTAGAAAAATAAGTGACTATATAACTATTTTTGTACCACTTGTTTTTATTGTTTTTAAAACGGAGCTGTAATATTTTTATTATCTAAGCTAGATGGAATAAACTTTTTATATTATATAATTGCAAAAATATTCCCTTTAGTAAGTTTGACATGTATTTTTATGTCTTTATATTTAGTGATGCCTAATACAAGTGTAAAAGCTTTTCCAGCATTTTTGCTTCACTTATTACATCAATAGCATTTATATATTCCAATATACTTTTATTTTTATTACAATCATCACTTATAAATTATAACGTTATATATGGAAGTTTTTCAGTTATATTTATTTTCTTGATCTGGATAAGAGTATCTTGGTTCATTATAATTTTTAGGGTTCATATTTCATATTTAATACAGAATGCAAATTTCGATTTAAATATAGATAATGGAGCTATTAATATTAGTTTTAACTCTAGATTGTACGTAACTTTAAAAATTTTAGAGGAGCTAGTGAAAAGATATCTAAATAAAAGATGTCCCTGCTAGCCTTGACGAATTAAGAAAAGTTATAAAATCATCTCCTTTTTAATTGAAAGTGTTTTAGAAGATTTAATAAAAGGTACTTATATTATAAGTGGTGAGATTTTTGGTGAAAAGTTTATTGTATTTCAAAAATATTGATGACATCAGCCTGAACGAAATATATAACTTCACTTCGAATATGGGAGAAGAAAATTTTTGTTTTGCGAAGACAGCATTATGTATCGATGAAATTGAAAAAAATTAGTAATTGAGAAAAATTTGAAGGTTCATTGAGAAGTTTAGTAAACTTAGGAGGAAATAGTGAAAAATAAAACAAATAAATTATTTCTGTTTTTAATAATAGTAGCTGTCCTAGGGATTGCTTCACTATTGGCTTTCAATAAAAACTTTTTTTCTTTTAATAGTTTTTGATATTAGTTTTTCTATACTGCTCTTTCTTTTTCAATCATAAAATCTTTGAGACATAAATATACAACATTTTTCAAAAAGAAATAGCATAGTCATATTAGTAATATTATTCTTTTTGTTGGACTACATTTTTAAGATTGGTACAAATCCAATATTTAGAAAAGAGACAAATATATTTCTCTTATGAATAATCAACTTATGAGTGTGACTAAAGAAGTTGGTCAGAGAGAATAATTTTTGATAGTAACGGAAAAATTAGCCTTTAATAAGAGACTTTTATACTATGATAATAGATCCAGATTATTAAATGATGAGAAAAATCACGATAATCTTTTTAAGAGATCTAAAAAGCCATCGAAGAAAATAATATAATAAAAATGGATAAAGACGTCATCGAAACAGTTTTAGAGTTAGCTAAAAATCATAAGAGATATAAGGTACTTGCAAAAATATTGATGATGAACAAAAAGAAAAAGATAGATGCACTGTTGGAAGAAATTCATAAACCAGAAATGAAAAATGGTGAAAAATATCATACTGCTTTTGATGTTTGAAAAGTCTATAGATAGAATTTACTATAGAAAGAACGATTATAGAAAAAGTTATAGGAATGGTAAGATTTACTGATGAATCAAGCTCAGATAAAATCGGAATATCTGGTGTGAAAAAGGTTATCAAAATTATTTAGTAGAGCGAAAAAGAGCTATACCTAAGTTGTATGGGCTTAATAAGAAGAATACTCTGGCTCTTTTCTAAAAGATGTATTGTTCTCCGATTTAAAATGGTAAGAATATTTATTTAACTTTGAACACTGATCTAAATTATATCTTAAACGATGAAATCAAAGCTCAATTTGAAGCAACAGATGCTTACGAAGCTTATGGAATGATAATGGATCCTAACACTGGAAAAATTTTAGCTGTGTCTGCTTTCTCAAAAAGATAAAGATCTTTTGAGAAATAATATTTTCAAAGTCAATACGAACCTGGATCAATATTTAAACCGCTTGTTGTTGCATCGGCATTGAACGAAGGATTTATTAATCCTGATACAAGATTTGATGTTGGAGATGGGACAATACAAAGGTTTAAGAAAACTATAAAAAGAAAGTAGTAAATCGACAAGAGGAGTAATAACAACAAGAGAAGTTATTATGAAATCAAGTAACGTAGGTATGGTTTTAATCAGTGATTATTTCACACCTGAATTATTTGAAAAATATTTGAGAGCTTTTTGAGGCTTTATGAAAAACAAATGTGGACTTCCCAAATGAATTGAAACCTTTTACTGTTTCTCATAAAAATTGGAATGGACTTACAAAAATACGATGTCTTTCGGTCAAGGAATAGTTGTAACACCTATCCAAATGATAACAGCTTTCTCTGCTGTAGTAAACGGTGGAACTTTATATAGACCTTATCTTGTGGATAAAATTACAGATAGTGATGGAACAGTTGTAATAGAAATACTCCAACAGCTGTTAGAAAAATTTTATCTGAAAAAGTTTCAGAAGATATGAGAAGCATTATGGAAGACACAGTTGCTAAAGGAACTGGAAAAAGAGCTTTTGTCGAAGGTTTATCTATAGGTGGAAAAACAGGAACTGCTCAGTTGAGTGGGGGTAAAAGTGGATATATAAAAAGGGGAATACTTATCTTCATTTATTGGATTTTTCCCAGCTGATAAACCTAAGTATGTTGTTATGGCAATGTATATGAGACCTCAAGCTGAAGTTCAAACGAGTGAATTTGGTGGAGTTGTTTCGGCTCCAGTTGTTGGAAATGTAATTAGAAGAATTGCTAAAGAGGAAGAAGAACTTGCAGAAAATGTTGAAAAATAAATGTTAGTAAAAGAAGATGCAAAAGATTATTCTAAATCTGAAGTTGAAAGCATACATCTATTAGATAACAGCGGAGATGAAAATATTAGAATGCCTAATTTAACGGGAATGAGTCCTCAAGAAGTGTTAGCTATATTTAAAGATACAGATTTTGATATTGAACTTGTTGGTACAGGACTTGTTCAAGAGCAAAGTCCAAAAGGCTGATGAAAGTTTGGAACGTGTGAAGAAGATTAAAAATAATTTTGAAATAGAAATTTGGAGAAGCTATGCAATATTTTGACATTTACTTGGATTCAATAAAAGGTTTGTATACTTATGCTGATAAAAATGATGAGTTTCAGCTAGGAGATAATGTTATAGTCCCTTTTTAGAAATATTAAAAAAATCTGGATTTATTATCAGAAAAATCTAAATGAAAATTTTTGATTTTAAAGTTATGAATATTGCATCAAAAGTAGAAAATTCTATAAAACTATCCACTGAACAATTGCAGCTCATAGAATGGATAGTAGAATATTATGTAGCTTCATACGATAGTGTAATTAAAGCTATGCTCCTAAAAAGTAAAAATAGAATATTCTAATATTTATTATTTAAATTTAGATAATTTGAATTTAATAAAAAGAGAAAAATTGCTGAGGAAAATAAAATTCTAAATTACATTTTTCAGGAGCGAATATTAGCTTTAGTTCTGCAAAAGTCAAAATTTAAAAATCTGTAATAGATAAATTAGTAAATAAAAATATTTTAAAAATGAAGACAATAGAATAGTTCCTCGATAAAATTTTAGAATTAAAAAAATGAAAAAGAAGAAATTTTTACATATTTTTATGATAAAATGTCAATTAAGAAAAAGAAATTACAGAATATTTTTCTTCAAGTGAAATTATTGCTTTACAGAATGAAAAAATACTGACTGTTGAAGCAAGTTTAAGCAAAAAGAAAGAATATTTTTCTGAAACTGTTGATAGAGTTTCAAAAATAAAAAAAGTATTTTTAAATGAGCAACAATTAAAAAGTAAAAGATGAGATTAAAAATTCAGAGAATAAATATTTTTATTAAAAAGGTGTCACTGGCTCGGGGAAAACTGAAATATATATTGAATTAGTAAAATCGGCTTTTTCGAAGGCTATGGAAGTATATTTTTAGTTCCTGAAATTTCATTGACTCCTCAAATGATAAATAGATTTCAAGAAGAATTTAAAAACAATATTGCAATATTGCATAGTGGACTTTCAGATATTGAAAGAGCTAAAAGAATGGAAAAAGTATCTACACAGGAGATAGTATTAGGTGCTAGATCAGCAATTTTTTCCCCAGTTAAAAATTTAAAAATACATTATTTTTAGATGAAGAACACGAAGCTACTTATAAACAAGATAGTAGTCCAAGATATAATACAAAAATATGTAGCTATAAAAATGTTTGATTGAAGGGGCAAAATGATTTTAGGATCTGCCACTCCATCAATAGAGAGTTATTATTTTGCTAACACTGGAATATACAAACTCTAACTTTAGATACTAGATATGGTATTGCAAAAATTCCTAATGTTGAAGTTGTGGATATGAAAGAGAGGAAAGTTTATTTTTCAGCAAGAAGCTACTTAATGAAATAAAAATGACTCTACTTAGAAACGAACAAGTAATTTTACTTTTAAATAGAAAAGGATATTCTACATATATTCAATGCAAAGACTGTGGCTATGTAGAAGAATGTCCAAACTGTTCGATTAAAATGAGCTATTATAAAAGTTCAAATAGTTATAAGTGTAACTATTGTGGAAAGCAACATTTTTATTCTGGAAAAATGTTCAAGCTGTGGAAGTACAAAACTTATTCATAGTGGAAAGGGAATCGAAAGAGTAGAAGAAGAGTTGAAAAATATTTTGATGTGCCCTATAATAAAGGTAGATAGTGATCTATCTAGAGATAAAGATTATTTTTCAAATTTATATAAAGATTTTTTTGAATAAAAATATTCTATATTGATAGGTACTCAAATAATAGCTAAGGGTTTACATTTCCCAGATGTTACCTTAGTGGGAGTAATTAATTCCGATACGATATTAAATTTTTCCAGACTTTAGAGCTGGAGAAAAACTTTCCAACTTTTAACACAGGTTTCTGGTAGAGCTGGTCGTGGAGAAAAAGGAAGAGTTATTATTCAAACTTATCAGCCAGAAAAATAATGTAATAAAAGATAGTAAAGAAGAAAAATATCAAAATGTTTTTATGAAAAGGAAATAAAATTGAGAAAAACTTTTTTTCATCCACCTTTTTCAAAAACATTAAACATTGGTTTTAGCTCGGAAGATGAAGCGAAACTTCAAGAGCTAGCTAATAAATTTTATTCTGAAATAAAAAGACGAAGATGTTGAGCTTTATGGACCCTATGCCTAACATGGTATATAAAAGTACAAAAAGATTTAGAATGAATATCTTTTGTCAAAGGCTCGAAAGAAAAAGTGGATATTTTTAAAAAGAAAATTATATAAAAATTGGAAGAATTTAACGATTCAAAAGTTAGAATTGTTGTTGATGTAGATCCGATTAATTTGATGTAGGAGGTGTTTATGATATACGAAATATATATGGAGAAGAAGTTTTATAGCAGAAGAAGTGAAACCAGAAGAGATAAATGATGAGCTGAGAGTTTTCTTAGACGATATGGTACAAACTATGTATGCAACTGATGGTATCGGACTTGCAGCACCACAAGTTGGAGTGAGCAAAAGAATTTTTGTTTGTGACAATGGAATGGGAGTTGTCAGAAAAGTTATAAATCCGGTTATAACTCCGTTGACAGAAGAAACTCAAGAATACGAAGAAGGTTGCTTGAGTGTCCAGGAATATATAAAAAGTGAAAGACCTAAGAAAAATTTCTATAAAATACTTAAATGAAAAGGGAGAAGAAATCGAAGAAGTTGCAGATGAATTTTTGGCTATAGTTATGCAGCACGAATATGACCCATAAATGGTATCTTATTCGTAGAAAGAATTTCTCCAATGGCAAAAAGAATGATTGCCAAAAATTACAAAATTTAAAAAAAGAAACTAAAAAGGTAAAAGAAGATGAGTAAAAGATTAATAACTATAGGGATTGTTTTTGTTTTTACTGACGGCAAATGTTATTCTACAAATAAATCATAATCGTGCTAAGATATTCAAGAAGAAAATAGCTCTCGTAAATGAAAATTGCAGACTTAAAAGAGCAAATAAAAGATACGATGAAAAGAATTGCCAGCCCTAAGTAACGATTTCGAAAAAGAAAAATTAGCAAGAAATATGATAAAAATGGCAAAACAGATGAAGTGATTTATAAATTTGTAGATAAAGATAAAGATAAGGATAAAAGATAAAAAGAAACTAATACTGAAAATAATCAAACTGATAAATCAAAAGAAAATGGAGAGAAAAATGAAAAGAGAACTAGCTTTTTAGAATTTTGCAAGAGTAACTGAGGCTGCAGCACTTGCTGCACACAAATGGGTAGAGTAGAGGTAAAAAGAACTTGCTGACCAAGCAGGTGTCGATGCTATGAGAACTATGCTTAACAGACTTGCAATAGATGGAGAGATAGTTATAGGAGAAGGAGAAATTGACGAAGCTCCTATGCTTTACATTGGAGAAAAAGTTGGTATTATTTACAATGAAGAAGAAAAATACTGCCACTCATATCGATCCAGTAGAACATAGCTGTTGATCCAGTGGAAGGGACAAGAATGACAGCTCAAGGTCAACCAAATGCGATCACTGTTCTTGCTGTTGGAAAGAAAGGAAGTTTTCTAAAAGCTCCAGATATGTATATGGAAAAATTAATCGTTGGTCCGGAAGCAAAAGGTAGAGATTGATTTATCAAAACCATTGGAAGAAAATATTCATATTGTTGCCAAAGCTTTAAACAAAGATTTAAAAGATCTAATGATAGTTATTCTAGATAAACCAAGACATAAAGAATTAATCAAAGATTTACAAAGAAATGGGAGTAAAAGTTTATGCCCTACCTGATGGAGATGTTGCCGGATCAATTTCTAACGTATGATTGATTCTGATGTTGATATGCTTTATGGTGTGGGAGGTGCTCCTGAAGGAGTTATTTCTGCTGCCGTAATAAGAGCTTTTAGGTGGAGATATGCAAGCAAGATTAAAATTGAGATCAGAAGTTAAGGGTGCATCTATAGAAAATGATAAAATTTCTAAATTTGAAAAATTAAGATGTGAAGAACAAGGTCTACACGTTGGAGATATTTTTAACTCTTGATGATCTTTGCAAAAGATGATGAAATAATTTTTCTCTGCAACTGGAATAACAGGTGGAGATTTATTAGAAGGTGTTAAGAGAAAAGGAAGTATAGCAAGAACTCAAACTCTTGTTGTAAGAGGACTTTTCAAAAACTGTTAGATACATAAATTCTATACATAATTTTAGATTATAAAGATGAAAAATTTCTCATCTTGTGCAAATAATAAATTATTTCAGTTATTTTGTCAAATAGTGTTGATAAAAAGTTTAGACTATGACCTGATATAATTAAGAGAATTTTTGAGAACAAAAACTTAAAAATTCTCTTTTTCATTATTACTAAATCGCATTATTACATAAAAATTAAGCACTAATTGATATAACTCCTGCTTGAATTAATATGCGCTTTTTAAAATTACTAAAATTTGAATATCCAAATGCTGTTCTTTTTATTGACTTAATTTTTATTATTTAAACCTTCTATAACTCCATTAGTAATATTTGATTCAAAACATATTCTCAATATACTTCATATATTTTTAAAGTTCTGAGCGCTATTATCATTTTTCTTAGAAATCTTTTTCTTTATTAGCTAAATATAACTATACTTTCAAATCTTTTAAAGTTATTATCCCTAATTGCTGAATAATATCTTGATATACATTAAAGTTAGCTTCTAATTCAGGGCTTTTTCTAAAAGATAATCTACTTTGATCTTTACTACTAAGTTTGCACTAAAACTTTGGCAGTAATAGTTTACTTGACAAAAAGATCAGGATAGTATTTTAGTAATGATTTCCAGAATAGTTTAAATTTCCTTTTTAATGAGTCATCCTGAATAGAATTCATAATAGATATTCTAGTTTGATTGAATGTTCTATTCACAAGATTAACAATATAGAATTTATCTATCACTATTTTTGTATTAGGGAAAAATAGAATTAACTAAACTAATATACGAGATATACATATCCATCGCAAATATATTTTACATTATTTCTTACCTCTAAAGAAAAATCTTGAAAAATATTCTGTAAGAGAGTGAAGTCTTCTATCTTCTACAACATCAATAATACTTTTTACTTTGATAGTCAGCAAAAACAAAAAGACATAGCGCCATCAATATTTTTAACAGACTTAAATTCATCAATAGCAAATAGCTTCAGGTAAATATTCTTTATTAACTTTAAAAATCAGAATAACAGTTATCCATAATTCTTTGAACAGAGGAAATAGAAATATTGTATCTCTTAGCAATAGATGTAAGAGAAATATTTTTGAGTTCAAGCGCAACGGTATATTTAAGTTATTAGATATACTAGAGTTATCACCTAACTATATTAGTGGAAGCTGAAAAAGTTTTACATTCCTTGCAAATATGCCTTTGTACATTAAGTTCAAGTTCAATATTGTAATTTTTGAATAGGAATATATTTAATTTTACAGATTCTTGAACCATTTTTTAACAATATTTTTCAGAATTACAGTGGGGACAAGCGCAGTAATCAGACTTAAGAAAATCCTTTAAAAAGTTTAATTAGATGATCACCTTTTTGAATAAGTTGGTAATATTCTTCTTCTGGAAAGAAATATTATCATCTTGAATATTTAAGATAGTTTTGATAAAATTAGATAGACAATGAAAATACTTCCTTTTTGAGTTATTTTGTGCGATTTAATTTTAACAGGAAAATTTTCATTAATAGCTTTTCTTAAAAATGGCATTGATAAAGCTGTTTCATCTTTAATTTATTAACCATGTATTCTTCAGAATACCTATTGATGAAATATAATGCTTCATTAATTTCTTTTAGCAGCTTTTCATTTTATTACATTGGTGCATTTCATCCTTTGAACTCTATTAATCTCAATTTTCTCCAAGTCAATAAAAATTTAATTACATTCTTCAAAACAATACAAGTTCTGCCACATTTCATGTCAAGTTTATCTGTTAATTCTTGGTCAGTCATCAGTTAATCTCTCTTCTCATTTTTATTAATATTATATATTGGTAAATCTTCAGCAGTGTCAGTCTTAATAATAATGGATCATCTCTCTTCTTCCTTTGCATTCATAATTCATTCTAACAGCTTTTTTATTTATGTTGGTTTTCTGCCATTTCCTTATTATAAAATAACATTCATTCTATCATCTTTTAAATTCATTTTTACTATCTTGTGACAATAAAAATTGTGACATCAAATCTTTTAACAAATCATAAACTTCATTGACTTCTGATATTTTTCTAGCTTTAACTTCCTTTTCAAGTTGATTAATTAATTTTGTTGTCATTCCCAGACCGATATCAGATTGTATCAATAAATCTTCAAGCTCTTCATAAATTGAATCATCGATTTTACTTTTTAGAAGTAAATATTTTTTTAATTTAGAGAAAAATCCTTCTTTACTTTTTCGTAAGTCTTTTGAAATATTAACTTTTCCTCTTTAATTTCTGTTTTTATCTCTTCAACTTTCTCTATGATCTGCTCTTTTACTTCTTCTTTTTCTCTTCAAAATTTTCAATTTTTTCTAATTCTTTTTCAGCAGTTTCTTTTTATTTCTTGCACTTCTTCTTGAATTTTTCTTGAACTTCTTCAAATTTTCAACCAACCTGTTCTTTTATTTCCTCTTTATCTTTTTCTTAAAAATCAAATAATCTATCTTATCTCCCATTTAATTATTTTCTCTAATAGCTTGCTCAATCCACACCTTGCTCAAAAATTGCTAGGCAGATTAACATAATTTCTCCTGTTTTCATATATGTCCAACCACCATTGTACTTAATATCTTTAAAAATTTTTCTACTGAGTGAATTTTTATTTGATGAACGTATCTCAGCATATCCAGGAGTTTCAGGAATTTCCTCTTCTTTTAAGAAATCCTTGAAATATATAATTTTCCATTTTGATCCACTGAAACTTTATCAATACCTCCGTCATTGGCAAGAGCCAAATTTGGAAATTCTCCTGTCTCCTTATAAAATTCATCTATAGCAACCCTCATATTTTTTTATATCTTTTATCATAACCTTAGTAGAATTCATCATCATCATTTTCATTGCTAACTATTGATTTAAAAGTTAAAATTACCAAAAGTTAAGATTGGAATTAGAGCTAAAAATGAAAGAACTGAAACCCATTTACTTTTTCTAGTTTTTGTATTTTTGTTTTTATTTTAACTATTTTTCATTTTTATCTTTTTGATCTATAAAAGCTTTTCTTATGCTAAATCCATTTCTTGAGGTATTGTAAGCTCAATATCAAGTGGACCTCTTTCTACAGTTAGCCAACCTAAGCCTTTAAAAAAACTAACTCCTCTCCCGTATTAACAGTCATTGTCTTTGTTATCTTTTTATGCTTTTCATATTTTTCTCTGCACTCTTCACAAGGTATATCAAAAAAATTATCCAGTTCAACAACTTTTTCTAAATTTGTTTTCATGAGGACAAACTTCTTCAGTTGCATAAATTGAAAATATTGGTTTCAATTCACTTTCATTTAAAAATTCTAAATTTTAAAAGATTGCTAAAAGCATAATTACTCTATCTAGCCTTAAATATTTTTCTTAAAAATTTTTCCTGAAGGTATAATTTTTTTGAGCACACTTATCTAAACTAAATCAGAGGCTCTACCTATTGGAATAAGTCCCGGTGTATCATAAAGTCCTATATGGTCAAAGGTATCATATTTTAAACTATTTTTAATTGTTGTTCCAGGGTATTTAGAAACTGCTAGCAATCCCTAAAAGTCTATTGATAACACTTGATTTTCAACATTAGTAACTACCTATAACCATAGCATTACATCATCTGGATAAAAATGTTTTATTTTTATAAATCCGTTTACACCATATTTGTTTTTGTACTAACAATAGAAATATCAAGAGGGCTATTCCTTCTTCGCCAATCTATCTTTCACCCAGTTTGCAACTTTTCGACGGATGTTTTTCTTCTGAATTAGATCCACCTTGTTTATTACAATAATAGAATCTTTTTCTCTTAGGATATCTCAAAATTTCATCATCAAATGATCCTTCAAAATCTATAATATCGAAAACTGCTATAACAGCTTCACTTCAATCAATAAGTTTTTCCAACCTCTTGTCTGTAGTCCTCTCTTGTCATCTTATTCCCAGTGTGTTTTTCCATAATGTTTAAGTTGAAAACATCTTTGGCATACATATCCTCTTTTCATTTATGGAGTATAACCTTGTAATTTTTTTCGTCACTATTTTGAAGCTCCATCACAACCTACACATGTGCTATAAATTCTCCTTTTAATCTTTTAAAAATTTATCGTACATATCCAGTGTCCCCACAACTCTTATATCTAACAATTTTTGCCAGATATTCCTTAGGCATACCATAGCATATAGATACAAAACAGATGTCTCAAAAAGTATGAGGGCTCACTTCTTTTTCAAAATTACATTTTTCAACATATCTATTTATTATTCTTCTCACAGAACGATCAGTCAATCTTTCATTAGAATTATTAACAAAATAATATTTGAATTATCTTCTCTTTAAATTTTTTTCTTTTTAATTTTTTATAAATTCTTGATAAATATTTTTACAAGTTTCACTGAAAATATAAAGTATTTCTTAATTTAAAAATATAAACTTCTATTATTTAAATCAAAATTTAATTCCCCTAAAGAGAGAAGCTCTGCCACGGTCATACCACTGGAATATAAAAGTTCGAATATCAATCTGTCCCTCAATGAATTAAAAATTTTTCATTCATTACTGAACATAAAGTATTTATCTCTTCAACTTTCGAGATAAACTATATTTTTAGTTTCTGTTTTTCAGTTTCAATTAAAATTTCTGTTCCCTTTTCTTTTAAAATTATTAACTGTTAGTATTTATAAAATTTTTTTAAGAGAAGCTAGTTTCCCTATTAGTTGAACTTGAAACAGTTTTTCTTTTTAAATCTTTAAGATATTCTTTAACTAACAGCTCATCTAAACTTTCAAGTTCATATATATGTGGATAAATATTCTAAAAATTGTTTTTATATCAGTTTTTACAGAAATCAAAGTATTTTGTTTTTCTTCTTCAAATTCTAAATGATACATAAAAATTTTTAAAAGATTTTTGCTAAATCAATTTTTCCATTTTGTTATTATACACCTTTTATACTATTTTTAAATATTCCAATGCTCTTTCAGATAATTTTCTATATTTTTCTTTTTTTATCTCTTTATATTAATATCTAAATTTTTATTATAGCAAAAATTTTGGTCCCATAGGTTGAAATTTTTCTTATCTTCTGTTATATATTTAATTATTGCACCTATTGCCGATCTATCATCAAGAGTAAATTTTTCTTTTCCCTCTAATCTATTAGCAATATTAATTGCAGTATATAGACCTGTTGCCATAGCACAAACATAACCTTCTCCACCTGTTATCTGTCCTGCAAAAATAAATATTATCTTTGGATTTTAATCTTAACGTTTCATCTAAAAGTTTAGTCGAATTTATAAAAGTATTTCTGTGCATTACCCCATATCTTATAAAATTCTGCATTTTTCAAGACCAGGTATCATGGAAAAACCTTTTTGTTCTCCAAATTTTAAATTAGTTTGGAAACCTACGATATTATATAATTTTTCCTCTTTATCATCCTGTCTTAGCTGCACAACAGCATAATCCATTTTATCGGTTTTTAGGATTTATAAGTCCCTTTAGGTTTTAATGGACCAAAAGTCATAGTTTTTCTCCACTCATAGCAATCTTTTTCTATAGGCATACAAGCATCAAATAATTTTTTTCTTTTTCAAAATTTTTAAGTTCTGCTCTCTCAGCTTTGATAAGTTCATTATAAAAATTATAATATTCTTCCTTATTCATAGGACAATTGATATATTCTCCTCACCCCTTTCCATATCTCGATTGAAAATAAGCCTTATTCATATCAATACTTTCAAAAAGTTACAATAGGGGCTGCTGCATCATAAAAATATAAACTTTCCTCTCCAGTTATCTCGCATAATTTTATTAAAAAGTTTTTCTGATGTCAGAGGACCACTAGCTATAAGAACAATTTTATCTTCTGGTAGCTCTGTTAATTCTTCTTCTATTATTTCAATATTTTTATTTTTCTTTTAAAAATTTTTAGTTATCTCTTCAGAAAATCCATCTCTATCGACAGCTAAAGCTTGCCTAGCAGGCACTCTATTTCTATCAGCTACTTTTACAAGAAGAGATCCTAACATTCTCAATTCCTCTTTCATAAGTCCTGAAGCATTTTTCTAAGCTATCACTTCCTAAAGAATTGCTACAAACTAACTCTGAAAAATATTCTTTAGAATGAGCCTCAGTTTTTCTTTGCTTTTCATCTCATAAAGTTTTTACTTTTATTCCCCTCTTAGCAAGCTGATAAGTGGCTTCCGAACCTGCTAGCTCAGCACCAACAACTATAACTTCCTTTATCCATAACTTCTTTATTCATATATCTATTCTCCTAAAAAGGGCTATTGCATTATAGACTTAATTACTCTGCAACAGCTCCTATTTTTCTTTTCTATTTTCTTTATATTTTTACATTCAGGGTATCCAGTACAATGCTAAAAATTTACCCCATCTTCCATTTCCAATTTTTAAATGGTCTACCACATTTTTCACATTTTCCAGCTTTTTTAAGTATCGCAGTTTCCTCAGCTTCGATCTTATCAAAAAATTTCTTTCAAATGTAAAACATCTCCTGTTCTATCTATAGCACCACTTTCAATTTTTCTTAACTTCACTTGGAATAGTTTTTCTGATATTATCTTCTTTATAGTTTTCACTTTCTAAATATGCTCCAAAACGACCATATTTTTAAAATAAGTTTAGCTCCATTCTCAAGTACAATATCAGTCTTTTTGTCCTTCTTTTTCTTCAATAATTCTTCCAATTGATCTTTTTACAAAAATTTTTTTCCTTTTTTTAATATCTTCAAGAGAAATATTTACAGATCTCAATGAAATATTTTTCTTTACTCTCTTCATTTTGTGAAGTTAGGTATCTTCCAAATCTTCCTATTTTTCATAACCATAGGCTTACCTGCACTATCCAGTACATCTGATAGGACTGGTTTTTCAAGATGTTTACTTAGAGCTGTTTTACATTTTTCTTCATATTTTTGTAATTCATCATAGAAAAACTTTTTAAAAAGCTCTATCCAATCTCCATTATCGACTTCATCAAGTTCATCTTCCAATTTTGCAGTGAACTTAGTATTCATAATATTTGGAAAATATTTTGCAAGTTGATCTTTACTTCGTAACCAATTTCTGTTGGAACAAAACTTTTATTTTGTAATTCTACATACTCTCTCTTTTTCAAAGTTTCAATTATACTTGCATAAGTCGAAGGTCTACCTATACCTTCAGCTTCAAGAGTTTTTAACAAGAGATGACTCTGTTAATCTTGCAGGTGGTTTTGTATAATCTTCTTTTATATCTAATTTCTCAAGAGTAAATTTATCTCCCTCTTTTATTGCTGGAAAATCACCTACAGGCAGATCTTCTTCCTCTTTAAAAACTTTGTAATATCCATCGAAAAATTATTTTTATTAATACTTCCTCTATATTCGATTTTATCTTTCTCCAAAATATATTCAAATTGTTCATACTTCATTGCAGCAAGTTGAGAAATTAAAAATCTTTTGCCAAATTAAATTATATAATTTAAACTGATCCTTATCTAAGAACTGCATAATTTCTTCAGGAGTATAATTTATATCAGTTGGTCTTATACCCTCGTGAGCATCTTGAACATTTTTATTATCTTTCTTAACTCTACAACATTTGAGCCTAAATATTCTTTTCCAAAATTTTTGATGATATAATCTTTTGCCATTTTTAGCTTTCATCTGAAATTCTAGTCGAATCCGTTCTCATATAAGTGATAAGCCCTTTGTGTTGGCCTTTTAATATTTATACCCTCGTATAATTTTTGAGCTACCATCATAGTTTTACTTGCAGAAAAACCCTAAATAAGATGATGCCAATTGTTGTAAGGTACTCGTTTTTAAAGGTAACGGTGGATTTTTTTAGTTTTATTACTAATTTTAGATGAAATAACTTTATAAGTTTTCAAATCTTTTAACTCTTTTCAAGTAATTTTTCATCTTTTAACTTTATCAATTTTTCATCATCAATTTTATACAAATTCAAATTATATTTTCCATCAAAAATTCCCTTTTATATCCCAATATTTTTCTGGAATAAAGGCCTTGATTTTATCTTCAAGCTCACAGATTATTTTTAAAGCAACAGATTGAACTCTTCCAGCACTTGTATTTGGAGAAATTAATTTCCATAAAAGGACTTATTTCATATCCAACAAGTCTATCTAAAATTCTTCTTGCTTGCTGAGAATTTACTCTATCTATATTTATCTTTCTAGGATTTTTACAGCATCTTTTTATTGCTTTTTCTGTTATTTCTATGGAACTCTATTCTATTTTTATCATTATGATCTAACTTTTAAAGTGTTGGCTATATGCCAAGCAATAGATTCCTCTCTATCCGGATCGGAAGCAAGATATACTTTATCAGATTTTTGCTGCTTCTTTTAATTGTTTTATTACATCTCCCTTACCTTTTATAGTATTGTATGACGGTTTAAAAATTATCATTTTACATCAACGCCAATTTTTGTTTTAGGTAAATCTATTATATGTCCATAAGAAGAAATTACTTTATAAGAACTTCCCAAAAATTTTTTTCAATTGTTTTAGCTTTTAGCTGGTGATTCCACTATTACTAATTTATTCTTAGCCACTACTACACCTCATTATTTCTTTTTATTTATTGATTATAGCAGATAAATTATACCTACTACAAGATATATATCTTCCTCCTGATATACTTTTAATTGCTCCCATTATTTCCAATAACATAAGCTGAGCAAGAACTACTCTCTCTTCAAGTTTGCTTTCATTTTAAAATATTATCTAGATTTTTCAGACGATAGACATCTCAAAAATTATTTTTGTATTTCAGTAAAAATTTTTATATTCTTCTGTATCATCTGTCATAGCCCATTCATAATCATTTAATATATCATCAAAATTTGTTAAAAGTTTTGCTTTTACAATCTCTTATTAAATTAGTGCAACCTCTCGAAAAATCTGAAAAATATCTCCGGGCACTGCATAGATATCTCGATTAGAATCTAAAAGCTAGATTCGCTGTGATAAGACTACCTCCACTCTTTGCTTTCAACGACAATTGTTGCTCTAGTAAGACCTGCAATTATTCTATTTCTCTGTGGAAAAATTTGCAGCAAAAACCTCTTGTTCCATCTTCATATTCAGATAAAATCAAATGATTTTCTTCAAGCTCACGAAATAATTTTAAATTTGATGCAGGATAGACAATATCAAGACCTGTTCCAACAACTGCTATCGTTTTCCCTCCAGCTTTAATAATTGCATTGTGAGCTATACTGTCAATTCTCTTGCAAACCCACTCACAAGAGTTACATTTGCTTTTGCCATTTTGCTTTTGCTAATTGTTCGCAAGCTAATTTTTCCATAAGCAGTAGCATTACGTGTGCCAACTACTGCTACCATTCTTTCACTTTTCAATAATTCTAAGTTTCCTTTGTAATATAATTTTGTAGGTGGATTATAAATTTGTTTTCAAACATTCCAGGATAAATCTCATCGTCTATCGTAAAAATTTTCATTCATAAAAGTCACCACTTTTCAAAGTTATTAATCTATCTTAGTTTTTAAAATATTACTTGATAAAGTTTTTAAAATTTTTGAACTCTCCATATTTTGCTAAACCTTGGTTTCTGCAATATTATACGCTTCCTTATTTTTCCAAGTTTGAAATATACATCAGCAAAGAGCAACATAGGCTTTCGTGTGATGATGTCAAAGCCAAATAATTTTTAAATCTTTTTCAGCCTCTTCATACTTATCCATATTTCTATATGCAAGTCCTCTACCTAAATATGCTTCAGCAAAAGACGAATTATTAAAGATAACTTGATCATATTTGTCTCATTGCATTTTGATTTTGTCCCATAAATCTATAAGTAGTTGCTGCTCCAAAAATATTTTTATATCACTTATTATCTTTCAAAAATATTTTATTGGCTCCTATCATAATTATTTAAGAGCATGTACTCATTTGCTGAGATAAAAATTCTATCACTTTCATAAGAATTTGGCTTTAAATATTGTTTCCAAAACATTATCATATTGGGCGTTCAATTCTCTTAATCTTCCACGATTTGCAGGAATAGCAATTTGATTGTCCAAGTCTATAAGAGCCTGTGGTCTGTACTCAAAAACTATTTCGTAGTTTTGAGGTGCAACTTTTTCTTCCTCACTTTCAACAACTTTAACTTCTTGTTCTGATGTTTGAGTCGTCTCCTTATTGAAAGTTTCAGAAATTTCTTTGCACTTCCTCTCTAAATACAAAAATTGATGCTAAAAATAAAAATACTAATCATTATTTTTCATAAATTTTTCTCCTAATAACACTGATAAGTTTTCCATAGAATAGTTATCATCTCATCATTGTCTTCAATCTCTTCTAAGTTATCAATTCTCTTATCTTTAATTTGAGTAACAGTATAACCTCTCTTTAAAGTATTGATTGGATTTAAGACTGTCAACTTATCTATTTTTAATTTCAAAATTATTTCTTTTTGAACTAAGAAACTTTTAGTAACCTCTGCTAAATCTTTTTCTCTTGAAATAATTTCCTCTCTCAAACTATTAATACGATCCGGAAATATATGATAATCATTACTTCTTTCTAATTCTTTTCTCATATTTTTCCACATAAGTTTTAGAAGTTCTATTCAAATATTTTTGTTCTTCGAAATAAAATAAAATTCCATCTTTTTCTGGAACTGCCAATTCAATTGCTTGAGTGGGAGTTGCTGCTCTTTATCTGCAGTCAGATCTGATAAAAGAAAAATCTATCTCGTGTCCCACAGCAGAAATTATTGGTTTTGAATTAAAAATGCCATTGCAACATCTTCATCATTGAAGGCCCATAAATCTTCTATACTTCCTCCACCACGTCCAGCAATTATCAAATCAATTTCTTCAATTTTTATTTAGGTTTCTATTCCTCTTTATAATTTCTTTGTTCTGCACCTTGTCCTTGAACTTTTTGCAGGATAAATATAAATATTTATCGTATCAAATCTCTTTCTGGTCGTTTTTGATATTATCTTGAAGAGCTGCTCCAGTAAGTGCAGTAACAACTCCCCGATATTTTTCGGAAACTGTGGCAATATATATTTTTCATCAAAATATCCAAGCTCTTGCATTTTTGCTTTTACTTTTCAAGTTTTGCATATAAAAGCTCCCAAACTATTTTTGTTTTTCAATGTATCTTGCAAGAACTTGAAAATCTCCTCTTGCTTCATAAAATCCAACGTCACCAAACTAATTTTATTGCATCTCCCTCTTTTAAATCTTCAGGAATTTTTCATTTTATAATTAAAAAGCTGCACATTTAATTTGAGATTTTGTGTCCTTGATTGAAAAATATAAGTGCCCACTTTTATAATAAGTTATATTTGATATTTCACCTTCAATAAAAATTCTTGAAAATCATCAATGTCATCAATATAATTTTTACCATTCTATTAAATTCTGTTACTGTATAAATTTTTCCATTTTTCTCCTAGTTTTATATAATAAATTAATTATAACATTAATTTTTACATTATACAAGTTGATTAAAAATATTTTTACTAATATAATATAAAAATGTAAATTTATTTTTTGGAGAGAAATTATGTTTTTAGATATAAATTATTTAGGTTTTTATTGATAACTGTTTCATGGAATAAAATTACCCGATTGGGATTTTAAATTAAAATTACGTCATCGAAGTATTTTAACTCATAGCCCTTTTGTTACAATAATTTTCATTGCCTTATACGAAACAAAGACCAGCTATTTTTCAAATATTTTTATTGTGGGCTTTTCAACTGCAATAGCAATTCATATTTTATTTGATCTATTTCCATATAAATGGAAGGGGGAGCATTATTAAAAATCCCATTTAACAATATTACTTGCTCCAAAGAAACAACAAAATTATTTTTTTATTGTTACAATTTTAGTCAGTGAATTTTTATCAGTTTTTATATGACAGATCTAAAAGAATATTTTTGTAATTATTTTTATCAATTTTTATTTTTTTATAAAAATTCCTTACGAAAAAATTTTTTGTGAGACCCTGTTTAATAATTTTTAATTTTAGTTTTGGGTTCTTTAAAATTTCCTGAATTATTTTTTTATTTTTAGAAAAATTATGATATGATAAAATAAAAAGTTTTTCAAGGAGGAAAAATGATAAAAAGTTGGAAAAGACAAAAATTAATTATAAATAATTTTTCAAGTGTAGGTGCATACTTGTTTGCGGGAACAGATGATGATAAAGATAACATATTACTACCAAACAATGAGCTTGAAGGAAGAGATTTAAAAGAAGGAGACGAAGTTGAAGTTTTGATCTATCGTGATTCAGAAGATAGACTTATAGCAACTTTTTAGAAAAACTGAAGCTCTTGTTGGAACTTTAGCTAAACTTGAAGTTGTTGATGATAATCCGAAACTTGGAGCATTTTTAGATTGGGGGCTTAATAAAGATTTGATGTTACCTAATTCTCAAAAAGAAGCTAAGGTTTATGTTGGAAAAATATTTAGTTGGACTTTATGAAGACAGCAAAGGTAGAGTGTCAGCTACAATGAAAATTTATAAATTTTTAATGCCCTCAAATAGAATCAATAAGGAGATGTTGTCAATGCAACTGTTTATAGAATAAACGATGATATCGGAGTATTCGTTGCAGTTGAAGATAGATATTTTGGATTGATTCCTAAAAGTGAATGTTTTGAAAATTATTCTACCGGAGGATGAATTGAGTTTTGGGCGATACAGAGTCCGTGAAGATAAAAATTGGATCGCCAGCCTCAGAAAATTTTATCTGGGCAGATGGAAAGTGATGCTGAGTTAGTTTTAGCTAAGATGGGACTCTTACGTGAACATTTCCGTTTTGTGATGATTCTTCTTCTGAAGATATAAAAGATTATTTTGGTATTAGTGAGAAAGCATTTAAGAGAGAGCAGTGGAGTTTGCTTAAAAGGTGGACTAATCGAAAAATGGAAATTATTTTAATTTATAAAATTTAAAAAGAGAACTTTTAATTAAGTTCTTTTTGTTATGATATAGATTTTGGGTGATAAAATGATAAATGAAAATTAGAAAGAAGAGGCTACAAGCTGAAGGAAAATATTTTAAAGAATTGAAGTTTTTAAAATATCTTTACTTGACCAGAGAAAAGAAGATTTTCGAACGAAGTGATCAATATATAAAAACTCTAAATAGATTAGGAGGAACTTTAAAATATGTTGGCTATTATGATGAGGCTGAGAAAAATTTAACAGCTCTTAGCATAATTTCAAAAAATATGGTGAAAATAATTTACCTTATGCTACTTCACTGTTAAATTTAACACAAGTTTATCGTTTTGCTAAAAATATTCTCTGTGAAGATAAAATTATAAAAAAATCTTAATTTATGAGGACAATGCAGCTGATAAAACTTTCCCTTTTGCTGGTCTTTGTAATAATTTCCGGGCTTTACTATCAAAATACTGAAGTATGAAAAAAGCCTATGACTTACATATTAAAAAGTTTAGAAATTTTAAAATTATAATAAATGAGGAATACTTGAATGTGCCGTTACTTTAAGTAATTTATTCAATCCTTGTTTACAGCTTGGTATGAAAAATGAGGCTGAGGAATATCTATATAAAGCTCTTGATATTTTTGAGAAAAATGTTAGATTTGAGCATCCACTTTGCGGCCTCTTTAAATAATGTAATGATTTATTATTATAACTTGAGATTTGAAATAGTTTAATTTTCGAAAAGGCTGCAGAAAATTTCAAAAAAACTATGGGTGTTGATGATAATTATAAAAATATTATTGTAATATTGGTTATTAAAGAACAATTAGACGAAAATAAAAATTTAACTTTTAATGAAGCAGAAACTTCTACAAATAAAAAAGTTGTTTAAAATATTCAGAAGCATTTCAAAAAAAATATTTTTATGATTTAGTTTTACCCTGGTTGAAAAATGCTAAGATATCTTGCCACTTTGTGCCTTTGGTTTGGTTGGAGGGATCTGAATGCTATAGCTATGATGAAATTTCTAAGGATCACGATTTTGGACCTTCTGTTTGTATTTGGCTTAAGAAGATTATTTAAAATATAAAGATGATAATGATGTTCAAGAATTTACCAATCTTATTTAAACTGAGGAATTGGAAATATGGTGAATGGGGGAGATAACCGTCGTGGTGTACTTTGTATTGAAGATTTTTATTTTAAATTTGTTGGTTCTGAGCTATACCTGAAAGTATAAATGATTGGAAATCTATTCCTGAAACAGCTCTTGCAACAACGACAAATGGAGAGATTTTATGGATAATTTAATTTACAAATCGTAAACATTAAATGACTTATCCGAACATAAGACAAAAGGAAGCCAGGTATACAAGACTTATGAATATTTCAACACGAGGACAATATAACTTCTGCTCGTTGTTTGAGAAGAAATGATTTGGTGCTGCCAATCAATGCCTATACCTTTTGTTGATGAGGTATACATTTTAGTTTTCTTGCTGAATAGAAGATATAAACTTTTTCTATAAAATGGTCTAACAGAGCCTTATTTGATTTGAAAATTTTTAGGACAAGAAATTCATAAACTTTTAAATGATATGGTCTTTGCACAAAATAAGATACCTTTTGTTAAAAAGATTTGTCAGGTCTTGGCTGATGAATTAAGGAAAGAAAAATTTAACAAAATCTGAGAGTGATTTTTAGGAGACTTTGGTGTTGATATTCAGAAAAATATTGATGATGAATTTTTAAAAATTATTCACCTTGGTTGGATTAAAAATAGGGAGAAAATAATGGAAAAAGAAAAATTAATCGATGAAATTTTTGAAAAAGAATGGAACTATTTTTCTAATTTAAATAATATCGGAGGTCGAGCTGACTGCCAAGATAACAGAGGATTTTGATTATTATGAGGAAAGCTCAATGGCTGACTTTCAATGAAGAAACTTTGTTATCATATTTCTGAAGACTTAAATTCAAAAATAACTCCTCTTTCCAAAAATATGGACAAATGATGAAATATAATTCTCCCAAGAATATGAAAAATAAAAAATTTTATTGAACAACTAAAGCTCTCAAAAGATTAGATTTGGTCGAAAAATATGGAGATTTATATGAAATGGGAGGAAAGAATTTTTAAAGCTTATCCTATTTTTCATCGATGGGACGTCCTTTGTATTCGAAAACAAGATGATGATGAAGATACTTCCATCGAGACCTATTTAAGAGGAGAACTTTTATCTTATTCAGAAAAACTTTAGCTTTATATTTAAAATATATACTTGAAATGAAAAATAAAAATATAAATCTAGCTGTCATATGGATAAATAAGCTTCGATGCAGGTTTTGTAAATTCACAAGATGTTGAAAATTATTATACTAAAAACTCCAACTCTAAAACTGGAGTTTCTCATTTAAATATTTTCAAATTTAACTTTTCGTCTTCTTTTGTGAAATGCTATTCCTACAGCAAGAATATCGTTTATACCTTTTGCTCTCATGTGAGCTTATGTATTCTCTTTATTTGTTCAATGGCTTCAGCTGACAACTTTTCTAATTCTTCTTCATTAGTTCAACTTTAAACTCTAAAACAAAGCCTGTATTGATTTTATCTTTTGGCTCTAATATGATGTCATATCTTCCTTGCCCATCTTCCCTATTTGAAGTTATATAATAGTCTTTCTGCATAGATAAAATCATACCTAATAAAAATATTATGATAGTATTTTTCATCTTTGCCTATATCATATTAGCTTACACTGACATTGAAAATTGTTTTGTAGTCTCTTACTAAAAATTTCTATATCTCTTTAGTGCATTTAACATTTCTCTAAATGTATCTATGCTGTCTATTTTCTATAAAACTTCTATACGTTTTAACTTCTAAGTTCGGTATCTTCAATAAATACATATCATCATTATAATCATCTTTATTTACTTTATCTTCAAGTTTTTAAATATCACTAAATACAAATAATTTCCCACAAACCTCTTAAATTACTCATCTCCATTAAAAATTGAAATGTTTGTTATTGATTTTCTATTGTATCTCCAGAGAATAAAAGCTTTTAATTCCTCAAAAACTTCATTTCCTGATTGCTTTAGCAATTGTTTTATTAAAGTCATTACTTGATGTATTTACCCAAAGTACCCTAACTCTTTTCATATAAATAATACAAAAATTGACCAAAGTTATAGACTTCAGTTTTTCCAAATCTATACCCATCATACCAAGTACATCTTCAATTCTATCCTTTAATTCAAATTCAATCAAAAGCATTTTCAACTTCTCGAACAAAAACAAAAATAAAGCATATCTGTTTTTCTAAAATATTATGAATAGTTATATTATTCAAGCCAGAGAATATACCTTCTTTAGCTGCTTACCCAATATTCCAGTCAAAACTCAAGCTCTAAGTATTCATTATCTTTCAACTGGAACCATGAACTCTTTAGTGAAATAGCTTCCTTATAATATCCTTCCCCGATATGCTGAAAAATTATAGAGTCATACTCATCTATTAAAACTACGACTTTCTTATCTATAGTATTTCTTCAAAAAGACGTTAATAATTTTGGTGATACTATAATTTCCTTCTTCTTTTGCAACAAATTGAATCAATTGATTTAAATCTGCTACTATGTTTTAAAAGTATCTCTAATATATTTCAAATTCTCCGCATAAAGCATATATAATTGATATTTCTTTCGTACATTCTTGCCAATTAACTTTATAAGTTTTTAAAAAGAAATACAAAATAGCTGGATGCTGCTTCCCTGTTTCTTAAAACATTCCGATTTTTCTATATAAATTTTTGAATAAAGTTCTATTTTCTTCTGCATTTTTACATCATATTTCAATGTTGACGTATTTAAAGTTTTTTCCAAATCTTCTTGGACGTGTAAATAAATTTACTTTCAGCTTCATCTAAAATTTCTTCTATCAATTTTGTTTATCACAATAATAATAATTACCGTCAATTGTATCTTTAAAAAGCTACTAATCCTAAAGGTATTTTTCTTTTTCATACAAACCTCCTTGCAGAAAAGTCTTTTATTATAACCTATTTCGACTCCCAGTTCTAAAAGCTGGGGTTTCTCATTTTTGATTATTTACTATCTTACCATTTCTTGTCCTGTTTTATGATTTTATGTAAAAGTATCTTCTGAGTTCGTGTTGTCAGTTGTACCAGTTTAGGCAAAATCATCAACTTTATGTCTTCTATCTAATCTTGTTTCGTAATAATCTTTTATCTTTCATATCAGCTGTCAATTTTCTTTCTTTTTGCCAAGCATCTTCCAAAATATCTTTCGTCTTTTGCATTTTCATTACTTTCCTAATTATTATCTAAGAAAATTGAAAAGGTTTCTTTTAGTCATTAGTTTTGATAACAAGTCTCAATTCAACTGGATATTTTAAAGGTTTGATTCTAACTCACAGCTAACATATAGAACTGGATCTAAATAATAAAAATCCTCTAATCTATAGATTAACAAAGTTCTTCTTTCTAATTCTTGCAAATAAACACTTTCATTTATTTTCCAGCTGGATTAACTGTTGCATCGTGTCTCATAATTTTTTGATCCACCCAGGTAGATTCTTTCACGATTTCAATTTTCTTTATTACTATAATTTTTGTAAGTCAACAAACACACCACTCAAATCTGAACAGCTCAATTGAATTTTTAATCCTGCATTCTTTAAGATAAACTCACCCCAATCTACGTTAGAAGCAAAACATCCCATCAAACTCAGAATCAACGTCATGAAAATTTTAAAAATTTTTCATATTTTTCTCTCCTTTAAAAATAAATTTATGATTAATTATGACACGAATTTTCAATCTTTTGTCAATAGTTAATAACAAAAGAAAAGAGCTGTTGTAAAATAAAATTTACAACAGTCTCTTAGTATTATTTTTAGATTAAATCTGTGCTGCTCGACTGAATACATTGCTTCTGTTCTTGAACCTGGTGTCAATGACATTTTTAGCATTTACTCTTGTATTTTCTGTGGTGCTGCTTGTACTAACTGCAACTGCATGAGTTCCTCTATATCCTCCACTGCCCGCTGCAACCGCAAGCGGATTTAGTTTCGATTTCCATAAACTCCTGATTCCTGGCATAGCTGCTGCTCCTGCAGAACCTTTGTTTTACTCTTTCTCCCAATTTATCAACTTATTATTCCATTATTTGTCTTGTACAACTTGATATAATTGAGAACCATTTACAGCCTGTGTCGATGTTAGGCTAACTGCTGGTGCTACATTATTTATTGTAGCTCCTGGAGTCCCTGTATTTATCTTAGCATCGGTGGGATTTACATTTTGTTACTTGAACATTTTTGGATCTACTATTTCTTTACTAGCCAGTGCCGTCTGAAAGCATCTTATAATAAACTATTTTATTATCTTTTTACTCCTTGAACAACACGATTTCCATCTTTATCAGCAAAATGCTGTGGTAATCCAACTATATTTACTTGAACATTGCTCTTAGTTCCATCTTCATTAGTTTTACAGTTACTTTTGTGTTTTGTTCCATCTACAAAATTACCAGTATCATATGGTTTCTACAAACTCTATCTGAGCCATCTTGTAGTTCCATCCTGCATTTAATACATCTCCTACTGTTGCTGCATTGTTTCCTGCTTTTTCATAATATCTGCTGCATCTGCTGCTGTAATAGGTGCTGCTGTATTATTTTTATTTTGCAATTGGTTTCCATTTACATCGTATGCTAGCACTATCATTTACTTGTGGTAAATTAGATTTAACATTTGTGATGTATTTCCACCGTTGTTTAATCCTTTATCTGTGGGAGATACTGCTTTATCTGGATCTGGTGTTCCATCAGCTTTATTTGGAGTAATAGTCATTCCATTTTGGAACTACTTTTACTCTATCGTTCATTATTTTATCTTTAACAGATTAATACCCCATCTTTACCTGGTGTTTCCATCTGCATTTTTACCTCAGTTGCTAACACTATCAATATGGATATCTTTATTTATATCTGTCTTGATATATGTTGTTGCTTTCTTAGTTCCATCATCATTTTGACTATCAATAGTTACCATAGAAACTGTTGTATTATCTCCATCAACAAATTTAACATCATCATTGGTTGCTTTGTCATGAAGTTTAGCTTCTGTTTCAGATACTTTAGTAACATCTTTAGTATTAGCTTTTTCCAACATTCCATCCGATTCACCTATTGCTGTTGCCACTGCATTTTCCTGCTGCTACTCTACTTCCATCATCAGCTGTTACTTTATTATCATTGGCTCCTGTTCAACTGGAAATACTTCTTTCTTTTCAAGTCAGCTTTTCCATCTTTATCTTTTCATAATATTATGAGTTCCATCTGGTTGGTGAGCTTTTGTGCATTTTACTTTCACCATTTTGGTTTAGTTATAGTAACTTCATTTTTGTAACTTTTCAGTATCTAATCCTATAGTTATTTGACACGAGTTCCATCTGCTGTCGTTTGACCACTTATTTTAATACCAGTTCCTTGTTTGAAATCAACTTTATTTGTATTTCTTGCTTGGTCGATTATATCCAGTATCGGATGTTGGGCTACCATCCCATATCTCTTAAATCTCAACTGTTGCTACATTTTGTAGGGGTAGAGTTATTGAAGTCCACTAATCCTGCCTTACCTGGATTTACTGGATGTTGCAACTGGAACTGCATCAGCTTTTGGTGTTCATTTGCTTCAATTTTATCTGCTGGATACCATTTTCCGTCATTTCCTAATTTTAAATCTTTTCCTGCTTTATCTTTTGCTGGTTCAAATGTTTCTGCTCCATTTGCAACATTTCTAGTGTGTTGGATCTGTAGCTTTTTCTGCATTTACTCAAATTAGTTTTATATTATCTTTGCAACTTCTGTTGGTTGTGTTGCTGCTGTACCATTTGCATTTTCGTGTTTTTAGTTGCCGGATCATATACTTTTCCTGCTAAATCACTTTCTTTTAGTATTTTCCATCTGCTGCTTTTACTACTTTATCTCAGCTTCATTTGTATATGCTATCAGTAAGTCTTTTACATCTATTTGTGACATTACGCTTTCTCCGTCTGCATCTGTTTGTTCACTATTGCTTTTGTTTTAATCCATCTACAAAGTTTACAGTATCATAAGGTTTTACAAAGTCACGAGCATCTCCATTATTTTTGTAAAGTTCCATCTGCATTTCATCATCTCCTACTGTTGCTGCATTATTTACAATATTTGGTAAATCTATTTGTTGATGGTCCTGTAGATGATGTTTTTGGTGAAGTTGTATCTTTTTAGCTCCTTCTAAGTTTCTGCTATATTTTTAATGTAGTTGGTTTCTTAGTTCCATCTGGACCATTTTACTGATGTTATACATCTGTTTTTGAGTACATTCTGCTCCTGTTCCATCAGGTTTTTCAAGAACTTAGTTGTTCCATCTAGCATTTTATTGGATATACTTGTGTACCATCTGCTTTAGTGTATACAACTGGTGTAACTGGATTATTTGTTGATACTTGATCATTTACATCTACCGTTATTGTTCTACTCCATCAACTGTTTTTCCACTTACAGTAGCTGTTTCCTTTTCCAACAAATCTTACTTCATTTGCATGCCTCTGAATATTCTCCTGTTCCATTTGTTGTCTTATCGTGAGCTTCAACCCATCCCATATTTCTTAAATCGCCAACTATTTTGCTACATTATTATCAGATACTTTTTAAAATTGTTGTTGCTGGATCTTTTTCGCTTAAGTTTACTAATCCTGCTGTTTTATCTGTTGCACTAGGTGTGGTTCCTCCATTTGCTCTTTTATAGTATCTAATCCACTCTTAACGTTTCCTAATGTACTTGGGATCTCCTGCTTTATTTTCTGCTGCCATTTGGATTTACTAAATTAGTTTTTATATTATCTTTTACCTTCTGTTGGTTGTTGCTGCTGTACCATTTTGCATTTTTAAATGTTTTTAGTTGCCGGATCATATACTTTTCTCTGTAAATCACTTTCTTTATAGTATTTTCCATCTGCCTTTTGCTGCTTTATCTCAACTTCATTTTGTATATGCTATCGGTGAAGTCTTTTCACATCTATTTGTACATTACTTACTTTTTCCGTCTGCATCTGTTGTTACTATTGCTTTTTTATTTAATCATCTACAAAAGTTTACAGTATCATAAGGTTTTACAAAGTCACGAAGCATCTCCATTATTTTGCCAGTTCATCACTGCATTTTAATGCATCTCCTACTGTTGCTGCATTGTTTACAGTGTTGGTAAATCTGTTGTTGATGGTCCTGTAGATGATGTTTTTGGTGGCAAGTTGTATCTGTGGCTCCTTCTAAGTTTCCTGCTATATATAATGTAGTTGGTTTCTTAGTTCCATCTGGACCATTTACAGTGTTATTACATCTGTTTTTGGTATTTCTGCTCCTGTTCCATCAGGTTTTTCAAAGAACTTAGTTGTTCCATCTGCTTGTTTTATTGGATATGCCTTGTATACCATCTGCTGAGTGCGTATACAACTGGTGTAACTAGATTGTGTTGATACTTGATCATTTTACATCTACCGTTATTGTTCTTACTCCATCAACTGTTTTCCACGCGGTAGCTGTTCCTTTTCCAACAAATCTTACTTCATTTTGCATACTTGCTCTGAATATTCTCCTGTTCCATTTGTTGTCTTATCTGACACAACCCATCCATATTTCTTAAATCGCCAACTGTTGCTACATTATTATCAGATACTTTTTAAATTGACTTTGTTGCTGGATCTTTTCACTTAAGTTTTACTAATCTGCTGTTTTATCTGTTGCGCTAGGTGTAGTTCCTCCATTTGCATCTTTTATAGTATCTAATCCACTCTTAACGTTTCCTAATGTACTTGGATCTCCTCTATTTTTTCTGCTGCATTTGATTTACTAAATTAGTTTTACCTTATCTTTTGCAACTTCTGTTGGTTGTGTCGCTAATGCTGTTCCATCTGCATTTTTAAATGTGTTAGCTGTTGGATCCTATACTTTTCCTGCTCAATCACTTTCTTTATAGTATTTTCCATCTGCTGCTTTTACTACTTTATCTCAGCTTCATTTGTATATGCTATCGTAAGTCTTTTACATCTATTTGTACATTACTTACTTTTCCGTCTGCATCTGTTACTATTGCTTTTGTATTTTAATCCATCTACAAAGTTTACAGTATCATAAGGTTTTACAAAGTCTGAGCATCTCCATTATTTTGTAAGTTTCCATCACTCATATACATCTCCTACTGTTGCTGCATTATTTACAATATTTAGTAAATCTGTTGTTGATGGTCCTGTAGATGATGTTTTTGGTGAAGTTGTATCTTTTTAGCTCCTTCTAAGTTTCCTGCTATATTTAATGTAGTTGGTTTCTTAGTTCCATCTGGACCATTTACTGATGTTATTACATCTGTTTTGGTATTTCTGCTCCTGTTCCATCAGGTTTTCAAGAACTTAGTTGTTCCATCTGCTTGTTTTATTGGATATACTTGTGTACCATCTGCTTTAGTGTATACAACTGGTGTAACTGAATTGTTGTTGATGCTTGATCATTTACATCTACCGTTATTTGTTCTTACTCCATCAACTGTTTTTCCACTTACAGTAGCTGTTCCTTTTCAACAAATCTTACTTCATTTGCATTTTTACTTGCTCTGAATATTCTCCTGTTCCATTTGTTGTCTTATCTGAGCTTACTAGCCCATCCCATATTTCTTAAATCGCCAACTGTTGCTACATTATTATCAGATACTTTTAAATTGATTTGTTGCTGGATCTTTTTCACTTAAGTTTACTAATCACTGCTGTTTTATCTGTTGCGCTAGGTGTAGTTCCTCCATTTGCATCTTTTTATAGTATCTAATCCACTCTTAACGTTTCCTAATGTACTTGGGATCTCCTGCTTTATTTTCTGCGCATTGGATTTACTAAATTAGTTTTACCTTATCTTTTGCAACTTCTGTTGGTTGTGTCGCTAATGCTGTTCCATCTGCATTTTAAATGTGTTAGCTGTTGGATCATATACTTTTCCTGCTAAATCACTTTCTTTATAGTATTTTCCATCTGCTGCTTTTACTGCTTTATCTCCAGCTTCATTTTGTATATACTATCGGTAAGTCTTTTACATCTATTTGTACATTACTTACTTTTCCAGTCTGCATCTGTTACTATTGCTTTTGTATTTAATCCATCTACAAAGTTTACAGTATCATAAGGTTTTACAAGTCACGAGCATCTCCATTATGTATGTTCCATCTGCATTTAGTACACTCTCCTACTGTTGCTGCATTATTTACAATATTTGGTAAATCTGTTGTTGATGGTCCTATAGATGATGTTTTTGGTGAGTTGTATCTTTTTGCTCCTTCAAGTTTCCTCTATATGTAATGAGTTGGTTTCTTAGTTCCATCTGGAGCATTTACTAGATCTAACGTGATTTCTGCTCCTGTTCCATCAGGTTTTTCAAAGAACTTAGTTGTTCCATCTGCTTGTTTTTATTGGATATGCTTGTGTACCATCTGCTTTGTATGTAACTGGTGTATGAATTGTTGTTGATACTTGATCATTTACTACTATTCATCGTTCTTACTCCATTAGCATCAGTCCACTTACAGTAGTGTTCCTTTTCAGCAAATCTTACTTCATTTGCATACTTGTGCAATATTCTCCTGTTCCATCTGTTGTCTTATCTTGGGCTTCCATCCCATATTTCGTCAACACTGTTGCTACATTGTTATCAGATACTTTTAATTTATTTGTTGCTGGATCTTTTCATCTAAGTTTTTGCAATCCTGCTGTTTTATGGTGCTAGGTGTAGTTCCTCCTGTTGCATCTGTTGTATCTATCCACTCTTAACATTTCCTAATTCTATTGGATCTCTGCTTTATTTCTCTTCTGCGGTTTCAGTGGTTTTTATAGATCTTTTCTTCATGTTGAGTTGTGTTGCTGTACCATCTGTATTTTTAAATGTGTGTGGTTGTTGGATCAATACTTTTCCTGTAAATCCTTTCTTTATAGTATTTTCCATCTGCTCTTTTACTACCTTATCTCCAGATTCATTTTGTATACTATTAGTAGATCTTTTACATCTATTTGCACATTGCTTACTTTTCCATCTGCATCTGTTGTTACTATCTTTTGTATTTAATCCATCTACAAAAGTTTACTGTATCTGCGTTTTACAAAATCTTTAGTTCATTATTTTTGAGTTCCATCTGCATTTTAATACATCTCTACTGTCGCTGCATTGTTTACAATGTATATATATCTGGTTTTGCTTGTGAAGGTGTTGGGTAACTGCTGTCGTCCATCTAAATCTTTGTATCACTATGTGTCTTAGAGTGAGTTTCGCTACATTTGATATAAGTATTTCCACCATTATTAAGTCCATCTTTTGTTAAAGATACTGTCTTATCTGTATCAGGAATTTTTGTTCCTGGATTTGCCGTATCATCTTTTACAGGTGTAATTTTACTCATCTTTTGTGATTTCTGTTTTCATTACCATCTTTATCTTTAGTTGTTGTTCCTGTTGGAGTAGTTACTACTGAATTTCCAGCTGTATCTTTAACTTCTACTTTAGTTAAGTCAGTTAATTCTTGTTTTAATGAATAAATAAACTCTTTACCTGCTTGTTTTACTGCAAGGTTATTCCCTGCTTTGAAAGTTACTGTCTCTCCAGCTTTGATTAACTGTTCAGCATTACCATCAACTGTTCCAGAGCCTTCTTGACCTGCTATTGCTTTCCAACCCATATTTTTCAAGGCTGTCACTAACTCTTCAGCTGTCACTAATTTACCACCATCTGTATTAGCTGTTGGCACTCCATCTGTACCAGTAGTAATTTTAGCTGTTTTTGGAGTTAATGTAATCGTATCATCTGCTGCCTTTACCTCTAACAAATTACCATCGCTAGATTTAACAGTAAACTTGATACCACCTTGTTTATTTAGAGTTTGTTCTTTTGTTTGAGTAGCTGTAGTTGTATCGTCTCCGTTTTTGACCAGCTAGTTTAATTGTATTATTCGCCACTTTATGGAATTGACTACCGTGTAGTATCTGTAGATGTATCAGTAACAGCTCCATCTTTTTACATTTGTAATTTTTACTGGTTGCATCATCTTTATCAGATACTTTAATATCTCCATCAGTAGTTTTGCTTAATTTAGGTCCTTCAGCTCCACCTAATTTGCACAGTTTTGAAAGAAGGATTCTCTACCGTAGCAAATGTAATTTTACCGTTTGTGTTATGTGTTACATTTAGGTTTTTACCAGCTATCATTTCTATAGTTTTACCTGCTTTAATGTCTTACCATTTGCGTCCACTACTACTACTCCATTTCTTGTACCACCTGTAGTCGCACTTGCTTTCAATGTAAAGCAGCACTATTCACAGCATTTACCACAGAATCTACCGTAGCAATTTTTGCCTGTCGTCTACTTTCACAGTGCCAGAGTCAGCACCAGTTGTAACAGTTTCAATGCCACCAGTGACAACTTTTTAATCGCTATGTATCGTCAGTTGTAATCGTTGTATTATCTGTTTTAACTTTTTAGACCATCTTTGTTTTACTTCTAAAGATTTATCTGCTGGTTTTTATAGAAATTGTATTTCCTGTATCATCCTTTTCAATCCATCACCAAGATTTACACTATATTTTTACAGTAGATACTTTATTATCTGTAGTTTCTACAGTTGCAGTTGTTCCATCTACCATTTATAAAGTTTACTGTATCATATGGTTTTACAAAATCTACATCCTTATTATTACCTTATAGTTCCATCCGCATTCAACACATCTCCTACTGTTGCTGCATTGTTTTTAATACCCTCTATATTAGTAGGTGCAGTTGCTTTAGTTGTTGGTGCTATTGTTCCTGTTTTAGCTCCTTCTAAGTTACTTGCTACATTTGTAATTAGGGTTACCACCATTATTCAACCCATTTTGATTCAATGTGACTGTCTTTCCTGGTTGATTATTAACCGTATCTGCTGGTTTTTGTAATAGTAATACCAGTTGGAGTGATATTTACTTTATTTTTTTATTATCATCTTTAAATTCAGCACTTTTTAAGCCACTTAATGCTGTGTTTAGAGAATAGATAAAGTTTTTACCATCTTGTTTAATCGCTAAAGTTATCTCCAGCTTTAAAAGTTACTGTTTCTCCAGCTTTGATTAACTCTGATGTAGTACCTGTTACTGTCCCAAGTACCATCTTTATCTCGCTGTAGCTTTCCAACCCATTTCTGTTAAAGCATTCACTATTTGATCAGCAGTCACTAATTTACCATTTGTCGTATTTTGCTGTTGGTACACCATTCGTTGTTGTAATCGTACCAGTTTTTGGAGTTAATGTAATTGTATCACCACCTGCTGTTACCTCTAACAATTTACCATCACTAGATTTAACAGTAAACTAATACCATCTTGTTGATTTAGATTTTGTGCATCTGTTTCAGTGGCATTGCTTCCGTTTTGACCAGCTAATTTAATTGTATTATTAGCCAGTTTATGGAATTGACTACCGTTGATGGCATCTTTGGATGTTTTAGAGATCTCCCCGTCTTTTTACATTCGTAATTTTTACCGGTTTTTGTATCATCTTTATCAGATACCCTAATATTTCCATCATTTGTTGCAGAGAATTTGGGACCGTCATCACCCTATTTGCACAGTTTCGAAAAGAAGGGTTCTCTACTGTAGCAGATGTGATTTTACCATTTTTATTATGTGTTACCTCTAGATTTTTACCAGCGATCATTTCTATAGTGTTGCCAGCTTTAATGAGCTCGCCCTTTGCTTTTTACAGTACTATTTGCATTTAGTGTACCACCATCAGCACTTGCTTTTCTAATGTGAAAAGCAGCACTATTCACAGCATCTACTACAGAATCTACAGTAGCAATTTTGTCATTGTCTCCATTTGTTACTTTCACAGTGCCAGGGGTAGTACCAGCTTCGATACCACCAGTAACAACTTTTAATCCACTATCTCCTGTAGTAATCGTTGCGTTATCAGTTTTTGCCTTTAAACCAGCCGTTGTTACTTCTAAAGATTTATCTGCTGGTTTTATGGTAATTTCGTTAACACCATTTTTCTCTAATCCATTACCTAAGTTAACGTTATATTTCACAGTAGATGTTGTACCATTTGTAGTTTCTACAGCCACTGAAGTTCCATTACCATCGATGAAATTCACAGTGTCATATGGTTTCACGAAGTCTTTCACTACGCCTTTTTCTTGTAAGTTCAGCCAGCTTGTAATACATCGCCCACTGTGGCTGCATTATTTTAATACTATCTACATCAGTAGGTACAGTTGCATTAGTTGTTGGTTCTGTCGTTTCTGTTTTAGCCCCAACTAAGTTACCGCCTACATTAGCAATTTGATTGCCACCATTATTTAAACCACCTTTTTGTTAAAAGATACTGGTTGTTTACCAGCAGTAACAGGTGCAATCGTTACACCATCACCATTGATTACAGTTTTGTCACCTGTGTCAGTTTTAAATTCAGCAGATTTTTAAGTTTTTTTAATTCTTTTTGATAGCTTTTATTTTTAATTTACCTTCTTGATAAGCTGGATTGTCTGTTTCTAAATCTTTTCCATTAGCAGCTTTATTATTTTCCACTCTCATAAACTACACCAATATTTGCATCACTTAATTTTTGTAGTATCTGCTTCCCCTACAATGTTTAATTTATCCAAACTAAGATTAACAATTTTTTTGTCTCGTCATTTTGAGCGTCATCACCTAAATACTTCAAATGATTTTCACTTGTAATATTTTTTTAGCAATACCAAATAACTGAGATCCATTAATACCGTCTGTTGAGTTGGCACTTACTTCTCCAGGTGCAATATTTTTAAGCTGACGTTCAAACCCTTCTGCCCCAAAAAGAAACTATATCTCCGGCTGCAATTTTGTCTCCACCGTTCCAAGTATATTCTATAGATTTAATTTTAGCCCTTTTTGTTTTCGTACCAGGTCTTGTACTCATCCGCTTTCGCTCCTCCACCTATAGCTATAGCGTTATCAAGCATTGCAGTCGCACCCGAACCAATTGCAACTGTATTTACTGCTTTATAATCAATATTTCCATCACTTCCTTTAGCTCCTGCAGTCGCAGCTGTCCCTATTGCTAAAGATAAATGCCCTGCAACAGCTTTAACTCCAAGAGCAACAGCTCCATGACCTGACATAGTATTTGAATATTGAGGGCTCAAAATATTTATACCTAGTTAAATTTTGCATTGCATCTTTAATATTACCTGTCACCCTTTTATCCTCAGCATTAACATAACTTATTTCTTGAGTAGCTACTTTATCTAAATCATCTCCACCTATCGCTACAGAAGACATGACCATCAGATCTAGTATTACCACCAATAGCTATTGATTGATCCCCTTTGCCCAAGCTCCTTGACCAGGGCCATTTCCCCCACCAATAGCTATAGATTGGTTGACTGTTTGATCTCCTACACGTGTATTCTTCCCTATCGCTACACTATTACCAATTGAATTACTATCTTTCCCAGCTGATTCCCCAATCGAAAACATCAGAACCACTTTGAGTTTTTGCGTCGCCACCAATCGAAACTCCCAGGACCATTAGCACTACCATTAGATATAGTATTGCCATTTGTATTTTCATATTAACAGCACCATAAACAACAGTTGCTCCAACCATTCCAGTAATTAAAAAGCTACGACTGTACTAGTCGTTATCGTTATTTTTCTTTTTTAGCCAAGATTTTAATAATTTTTCGTCTCTTTTCTTTATTCATATCTTCTCTTTTGAACTCTTTCAAATTTTTAAATTTGCTGAGGCGAAAAAACTTTTAGAGATTAAAAGTCTCTCTGCTTTTTCTTTCCTTATTTCCCTAATTTCTTATTATTTATTAAGAGTTTTATACATTCTTTTGACATATTATCATACCATTTTTGACGTGTTTAATATATATTTTATATGCTCCAATCATCGTTTTCTCTACCCCTGTTCTTTTTATGAAAAATATTTATTTTTCTGTTATTTAGAACATTATAGTTTATTTCAATACGCTTTAAAAAGTTCTTTATTTTTAATAATTATATAAATAATATATACTTGATATATATTTTATATTTATCATAACTCCACTCTTATTTTACAAGATTTTTAAACTTTTTGTAACAATTGTAATTTTATTTTTCTCTTTTTCTTTTTTCTAAAAAGTGTTATTTAATGTTATTTTATTCCTTCTCTTCTAATGCTTCTCTAAAAATGGCAATAATGAACGAGTGAATATTATCTTCCTCTTCCCTAAATTCATATAGACCATCTTTCCTGCATCAATATACTCATACCAAAAATTTTTGCTCATTCCAAAAATTTTTGTCAGATCTTTGCATATAAACTCACCATAGTTTTCTAAAAGATAAGTCATCAAAAATTCTTCAATCTTTGTTTGATAGTCCCAGTTAAAAATTATTAAGTTCTTGTTCCTCTTTCGATAAAGGATTTTTAATGTTTCTTCGTTAATACCTAGTTCTAATAAATTCAAGAAATCTTCAATTTTGTATTCATTTCTTCCGTATTTTTTCTTGATCCTATTTTTGTTATTTTTAACAACCGAGTAAACATAGCTCAAGCTCAAATTAAACGTGTCCGCAATTTTTGTTCCACTAGCGTATTCTCCAATATTCTTTGAAGTTTCCTTTATCAATTTTTCTAAATCTGTTCTTTTCATTACTATACCTCCTTAGATTGATTAAAAATTCATTAAATAAAAACAGCTTGTAACATTTATTTCTTGATTCGAATCAACAAGAAAAGCTTCCCTCACTTTTATATTACATCTTTTTCTTTTATTAAGACAATTTTTAAATTTTATATAATATCATTTAAAATTTAAAACTTACTATTGGATTTTTCATTAAAACGTTTCAATATGTAAGTATCAAAAAGAAAAAGAGTGAGAAATAAATTCTCACTCTTTCTTCTTATTTTTATAGTATTTTTCTCCAAATTTTCTTACCATTTGAAACATAGTCATTCTAGTTATAAAAAGCAACATTTTCTTCTTCAAAATCTCCAAAAATATATCGTCAGCTTCCTCCCGTGTTATATTCATTTGACACTCTCTGAATAGAGCCAATCGTGAATAACACTTGCTCCACTGTGTTTTCCAGAGGAGAATAAACACTCTTAACACTCGAGGGATATTGGCATAGTTAGTTATGAGCCTTGAGGTACAACGATTATATATTTTTTCTGTCCTTTGTACATACTCTGCTGACTCAAATTTTCCATTTTTCAAATCTCTAGAAGTAAGCCTGTTAGTTCCATTTCCTACCCTACTGTAATTTTGAGCTAAAAATACTTCAAATGCTTCTACTTGAATAAGCTCTATATTAGATAAAGTGTTTTCTGAAGTTTTTATTTGTTTCTTGACATTTTCTATCCATTCGTCATAATTCGAATAAACAGAGTTATCAATCGGATCTCCAGCTTTTTCTTTGCTTCCAAAATGTTCAAGAAGTGTCGTGTCATTTTGAAGTTCCTTTTTCCACAAATATTTGTCTTTTAATTGCCTTTTCCAATTTTCCTTTGTAAGTTCCTAACATTGATTTTTCTACTAATTCCATAATTTTTTCCTCCTAATTTTTATTTTTATAACTTGCTGCCTTGTTATGCTCTTATAATACAACTTCTATTTTTATTTTCATTGTCTCTATAAACATAATGGGATTAATAGAAAAATAAAAAGAGAAGCTATTTACTTCTCTTTAAAATTCATAATGTGTCCACATACTAACTATCATAATAATTTTTCTTCTTCAAGCACTCTATAAAACCAATCTATGTTGTTTATTAATTCTTCTTGAATACAAACCTTTTAATTCTCCCAGTAAAGCTTCATAAAAGGTGGACTGACAAAAGGATCTATTTTTATAAGTTCCACTAATTTTTTTCAACATTGTAATGCAGTATATTGTTTTATTTTTTCCTTATCCTTTTGAAGCTTGTTTTTGTCAACATTACTCTATATTTTTCTTCTACCATTCAAAGTCCTCACAATCATCAACAGTAGCATTAAGACCTTCTTTTTAATCTTTCTTTCATTCCTGGAACAGATAAAAGATACAAAGTTTCAAGGAGACTATTATATTCTGTTTCACTGATGATAATTGCATTTCCTTTTTAGTGCTAACATTAATAACATCGTTGTAGTCAATGGCTGAATCTAAATATGTAAATAGGTTCTTTCTTAAATTTGTTGCATTGGTATTAGTCATAAAATTCACTCTCCTTTATATGTACATAATAATGTAAAAATATGTAAAGTCAAGAATGAAAATTATTTTTATATTCTACAATAATTTCTCCCAAATGAATTTAGCCACTTTCCTTTTGCAATAAAAAGCACCTAGTTTTTACTAAGTGCTTTGTTAATTATATATTTTACTTCTATGCTCTAAGTCAATAGCTATAATAATGTTTAATGGGCATTCGTCTCTGACGTCCGTATTAGTTCGAAAAGCCTGTGTTTATTGAGCTCGTAGAACTCATACGGCTATCAAAGAGGCTTTTTTTATTCGATAGAAAAGTATAAATTTAAATTTTGAAAATATACCCTATATTAAAATCCTATACTTCTATCCTTATTACTTCTTCTATATTTTAACGATGTTGAAACTCCATTCAAGTTCTTATAATCTATTTTTTTATAACTTCTGAAAGCATATTTTTTCTATTATAATTTTTAGTTCAAATTCATTTGTTCCACCAACAAAAAGTCGCTTTTGAATTTTTCTAAATCCTTAGCTATAGAATAGTCTATTCCACCTGAAACTGTAAATTGATGTCTACCTTTTATAAATTTCTTACTAACATCTATTCCAGTATTTGTTTTCAAAAATATGGTTGAATTTTTCTTCTTAATTTTTATATCTTCATTCTTTGCTACTGTTTCTTTTTGCTCTACTCTTGTTGCTAATAATGAAATTTGAGGTTTTATACTCCAATTATTCATTAATTTTTAAATCATATTCTAATTTTTGAATAGAATGATTCTAAGTTTAATGCTTTTATAATCCTTTTGGTTTTACTCTTCCATAAGATAATGAGTTTTGTAAAGTAAATTATTAGCCTTAAATAGTATATCTCCACCAATAAAAGTTGATTGTATTTTTAACATCTTCAAAAACTTCTTAACTTTCCGTTAGCTCCCCTAAATTAACTCCTATATTTATATTTTCTGTTAATCCATAATTTAATTTTGCTATCATTCCATTTGAGCTATAGCTATTATCTGAGTTATAGTTTCTTTTTAATATTATAATTTTCTGCTTCAACTTTTATTTTTATTTTTCTAAAAATTCTACATTATTAGCTCTATGATAAGCTAAAAGCACTATCAACTCCTAATTCTTTTAAAATAAATTATTGGGTTATTATTTGTTACATTATATAAATAATTTACAAATAATTCTTTTTGATTTTTATACTCTTTTAAATAGTCAAAAGAGTTTCCTTTTAAATCATTAATATATGCATTTAGAGCTTCATTTGAATATTTTTTCTAAATTTCTAATCTTGGATCCACAAAGAAATTATCTTCTTTATTATTTCCTTTGTTATCTGTATTAGTTGCTTCTATTTTTGGAGGTTGAGTATTTGTTTCCTTCTTGTCGACTTCTATTTTTCAGGATTAGAGTCTACTAAATTTTCATTTTTCTCCTCCTAAATTCAAAACCAAGTATATCTTTTTCTTTTCCGATTTGGACTTCATCTCCTATAGGATTTAGTTCAACTTTCTTTTTACCCTTAACTTCTACAAAAAGATCTTTATCTGCTAAATCTGCAAAAGGTTGATTTTTCTTTATCTATAAAAGTATAAGTTAATTTACTGTCATCTGAAATTTTTAATCTTTTTAACCCCTGTAATCTTAGAATTTATTCCTATCTCTGTATTTTTATTTACATCAATTTCATTAACATTTTCTAAAGTAGAATTAAAAATTATTCCATTGGTGCTTTCTCTATTTTCATAAGAATTTTTCTTCACTTGCTGTTCTCAAACTTAATAAATTTGCAACATTTGATTTTTTTATTATTTTTAAGTTCTCCAAATACTAATTTATTTTCTCCAGCTCCTAAATCAACATTTCCGTTTAATATTATATTATCTGAAATAGCTATTGTATCATTTCCTTCGGCTAAATTAATTTTTTTCCATTAATTATATTACCTGATCCTAATTTTTACAATATCGTCTTCTGCACTTCCTTTTATAGCATAAGTATCCCCAAAAGCCATTTGTATTTACTATACTATTTTTCTACTTCAACTACACCTGCATTATCAAAAGCTATTGCAGTTTTAAATGCATTAATAGTAGTATTTTTTTATTGATTTATCTTCTTCATTATTAATTTTTATAAGTCCATTATTACCTACACCATTAATAATTTTATTTTTCAACATCTCCACTTGCTTCGTAAGATCCATCTAAAGACAATACATTTTCAATAGTTTTTCCATCATATTTAGTTTTTATTATTTTTCTCCTATTACTTTTCTAGCTTCTCCTTTTCTATCCAAAATAACAAATATTCCATCGTTAGTATAGTGTTTTTTTATCTTCGTATATAGTTTTCAAAATAATCAAAAGTTCCAATTCCTACTTTATATCCACCTATAATTATTCTTCCTGCTAAGATACCGTAGTTTTTAACTCCACCCTTAAATCCTGATACAAAATTTGGATTTGCTATACTCTGACTATCATCTACTAATCCTTTTTGATAATAAAGCAAACTCACTACCTGATATTATTCCGGTATTTTTTATTTCTGTTTCAACATTACCTTCAACTGATAATCCTGCTCCTGTATTTTTGATAATTAAATCTTGAATATTTACCTTGAGAATGTCCATGATAAAGTTCTGCATAACCTGATAAAGTTCCTTCATTTAAGAAAGATCCTATTTTTATTCGAACTTGCATCATTATCTTTTTGGTTATCATTTCTAGTCCCTCTTATAGAGATTCCATTTCCTGTCGCTATAATATCCCCTACTGTTTGGATATTTGCTTTAACATGATCTACCTTTTTACTTTCTGCTATTTTTTTCTTCTAATTCTTTTTCAAGTTTAACTTTTTTTCTTCTTTTTAAGGCAATTATTTCTGGAGTATCTTCTACCTTTTCTTCTTTAACCAACTTTAAAGTATCCTCTATTTCTTTTTATATCTTTCTTATATTGTGATTTTTTTCCAATAAGCTACTTTTCTCAATTTCTCCTTCTAATTTTGAACGATATTTTTTTGTAGATATATTTTTTTGTTCATTTAAAGAAATAGTTTTTGTTATTTTTTTCATTTTTCTAATTCTTCTTTTCTGCTGTATTCATTACTTCATCACTTATCCCAGAGTAAATAAGATTTTTGTTGTTCTTGTATTTCAGATTTTTATAGATTTTATAAAAACTTTATCAAATTTATCTTTTTCATTTTCTGCTATTGATATTAAATTCTTTTGGGCTTTTATCTATAATTTGATTGGATATTTCTAATATATTTTTCTAATTCCTTGATTTTTATTAGCTTTCTCATTTTCTTTTTCATTTTCATATTTTTTCCACTCAGAATTTTTCATTTTCTAAAAATTCTAATTCATCTTTTTGACTTCTCAAGCTTTTTAGTAAAATCTGTTTTCTTTCCCAACTGCATCTTTATCTTCTATATCAATATGAAATCTTTTCTCTTTTAAATCATTATCTTGTGTACTATCATATGATTTTCCACTATAAACTACAGCTTTCCTAAGATAGAACCTTTATTATTAATACTTTCTATTCTAGTTGTTCTCTTAGAATTGCTTGAATTATACACTGCTATTCCATTTCCAGATGAAACTACATCAGCTTTTTAATTCTCCGTACCCAGTTCCAGCCTTAGCATAAAAGATCTCCAACTATTTTCCCTGTATTTTTGCACTTCTCCCATACTTGACTCTGTTTCTTTTACTTGATTATTATTTGCATAAGTGTATACAGAAATTCCATTTGCAGAACCTTTTTATATCAGCATTAGAATATTCATGAATCCCTCTTGAAGTATTTTTTTCCCTACAACAGCACTTAATTTTTCCACTTATTTCTCCATCATTTTTTATATTTCCTAAAGTTGATTTTGTTGTTGCTTTTACAAATTGATTAGAGTAAGCCGTAGTTGATACTCCATTTCCTGTTGCTAATGCTCTAATATTATTTAATGTTGCAAAAATTTCCTGTAGTTGCATCAACATTTCCAGATATATGCCCATTATTTTTCTATATTTCCTATGAAAGCAATATTTTCTTTATCATCAGACCAAGTATATTTATCTATTGTTGTTAAATATACCATATTAGATATTCCATTTCCTGTTGCTGTTGAATTTATTGTTCTCCATTGTGGAGACATTGCTTTATTTTCTCCAAAAGCTATAGAATCAGGCTTTACATAGCCCTCTTTTTGTTTTTTTAACACAGCTTTTTCCTTTTTATTTGGCCATTATTTTTTTACATTTTCAATAGTAAACTTATTATTTTTTTACCATATATATCTGCTTCATCTACTTTTTTTATCAATAGGACTTTTTCAGTATTTCCAGAACTTAAAAGTTTAGCAGTCGATACAGATCTAAAGCTTGCTCTTCCTCTTGAACTTGCTCCTCCTATTGCATCTACTTTTCCACTATCTCCAGATGCTCCTGTTGCTGTTTCTCCAAAATCTACAAGTGATAAGCCTGACACTCCATTTCCACTTGAATATACTTCTTCTATTCCACCAAATGTAGGTGTATTTCCAGCTATAAGATTAACAGTTCCTGAAATATGTCCTTCATTCTCTAATTTTTCTATTTTTTTGACACTCCATTTTTATTACTGTATGGAGAATATCCTACTCCTGATACTCCATTCCCTTGAGATGTTGATATAACTTCTCCTATTCTTGTTTTATCATTTTTGTATCATCTTCAGCTTCAAAAAAATAACTTTTCCTTGAATTTTTCCCTTTATTAAGAATTTTTTTCCGTTTCTTTGAAAGACAACTGCATTTCCCGATTTTTGCAAACATTCCTATAATACCACTATTTATTGAATCTTTTTAATTTTTTTCTATTTTTTTCCTTTTTCTGTTTTAGAAACAACAAAATCTTCTGAATAAATAGTGCCTGAAATTAACAGAGTTGACATTATTAATATCTTTTTACTATTAAACATACTATATCTACGCTCCTTTATTTTTGTAATTAAAAATATTATATACTAATAAACTTTATTTGTCAAAAGTATATTATTATATATTCCAATAATTAATGAATAATTTTTATATTTAATTTTTAAATTAAATTTGATAAAAAAATTAAAAATATATTATTTTTTTGTTTAATGAAATTTCATACTTATAACATAATTTCAGTGTATTAAATAATATTGTTATTAAATAATATTGTTATTAAATAAAAGTTTATATTTCTATAACATAAAATTATTAGAAGTTAAAGAATATAAAATAGTTTCTATAACCTTTTATTTTTTTACTAATCTGATATTATAAATATATAAAAATGAGAGAATCTTACTTCCCTCATTTTCATTTATATTCCCATCTCAAAATCATCTTTTTAAGTATAACTTTTTCTTCTTTCTTTTCTTCAATTTCTTTAGAATTATTTATTTCTTTTTCTAATTCTTTTTCCTTGAATATTTCTAAAAAAATTCTTTTGCATTTTTCTCTGATATTATTTTTCAAAACCTTCTAACCAATCATCAGATAAATTATAGTTTTTATCTTTTTATTAATCTAAAATCTTTTAATTTTTCTAAACTTTCTAAATGTCTTTTATCTACATATAATTTAATAACTTCCTCAAAAGTTTGATTAAAACGATTAGTTATTTTAGTATTATATTCCTTTTATGTAATTTTTTTATTTTTTTATTTCATTTATCATCAAATCATTTAAAAAAACTTAGTCCGTTATCAAAAATTGGGGCAGGTTCTAATATTTTATTTGTGTTATTATCTATAAACATTCCAAAAATTTCCTAAATGTCTATCAGTATTTCCTATGATTGCGTCAAATATCATTAAATCTTCAAAATTTTCTGTTCCATATATATTTTTATTTCTGGAATTATTTTTGAATCTAAAGAATTAAATACAATTCCTCTATTTTTTTAATACCATTTCTAGTGAAATATAACCTTTATCTTCCGTTGTAAAGAGTTCACAAGATGATACAATTTGATTATGAAATTCTTTAAGACTGTAATCTATATAGGACAATTTTTTTCAGATTTTATATTTTCAAAAAGATTTTTAGCAACCTGTGAAGAATAAAACTCACTATATGCTTCTTTTACCACGATTAGCGTATTCAACAGAACTACCTTTATATAAATAAATTTTTCCCATCTTCTTCTATATGCCAACATTTTTTTAACATACCATTAGTTGTTAATTCTGGAGAAGTTGCAATTCCTGTTATTTTTTTCTCCATATCCTGTAAAAAGCAATATTTCCTATTGCTTCTGAAAATTTATTTTTATATAAATTATATTCTTTCCATTTATAATTATCTTTTTTTCTCAACTGGAACAATCCAATAACTATCATTTTAAAGATAATCCAAAAGAAACATCAATATAATCCATTACATTTTTGTTTTTAGAAATTTTTTTCAAAAAAACTTTATCTATTAGTACTCTATTTTTTTAGGTGCTTTTTTCTTGTTTCTATCCATTTTTGAATACCTATAGAATTTAATTCTAAATTTAAAAGGAAATAAATGTTTATTTTTCTTTATTAAGATTATTTAATAAAAAAATTATATACTTCACCATCAGTTCCCTTTTTCAACTGAAAAAAATTAAAAGTTAAAAAGTTCTTTATCTTTTAATTTTAAACAATACTCTTTTTCGTATTTATCATCTATCATTTATTTTTCCTTTCTTACCTATTTTTCTCTCATTAATTTAATTACTTTATATCCAATATCAGTAATAACATATTTTTCTTCTTTTACTCTCAAAATTATCTATAAATCCATTCTTTTCTCAATTCTTTTTAATATACCATTAGTTTTCATTTTTTTGAAAAATTGTACTATATCTGCAAGTTCTTGCTGTGATAGTATTACATATTTTTTCCTCTTTAACTTGTATTTGATTATCATATAAAAAAACTTAACACTTTGTAATAGTCATTTCCAAAAATCTAAACTATACATTAAATTTTACATTCCTTTTTCAATTATATTTTTAATAATAATATTATACCATTTTTGAGTTAACAAAATTAAATATTATTTTAATACACCTTTTTATTTTTATAAAATTATGTAAATTTTTATAAAAAATAAGAGATTCTTACTTGAATCTCTTTTTAACTTTAGTATTCTGTGAAATTTTATAGAACTATAATTATGGTGCTGAAGGCGGGACTCGAACCCGCACGCTCCGAAGAACTCCAGATTTTTGAGTCTGGTGCGTCTACCAATTTCACCACTTCGGCATAGATTTATTTTTTTAGCAAATTAATAGTACACTATTTTTTAAAGTAAAAGTCAACAAAAATAAAAATGAGCCATTGCAAATTAAAATCCATTTGCAACAGCTCCTTCTCATATACTATTCAGCTTCTACAATAACTTCTTCAGCAGCTTCAGTAGCAGATTTTTTTCAGCAATTAAATCTTCTAAATGTTCTTTCATTTCAGTTAAAGATTCAATATCCATATTTTTCAAAATTTGCTCCTGAAGATTTGATATTAATTCCTTGACTTCTTAAGAAATCATCAATTTTAGCTTGATTTTTGTATAAGTAAACAGCAACTGCTGCCACTCCAATTCCTACTGCTGCACCTACTAAATGATCTTTTGTTATTCCGTTTGTTCCAAACATTTTGTTACCTCCTAATTTTTTTCTAATTTTTGCTTAATGTTATATTTTTTTCATTTGACTGATAATAATTTATATTTTTTTCTTGAAGAAAATTTGATAGATAAAAATCTGAAAAAAATTTTTCTATAGTATTATCATCAGAAATTGTTGCCGTATATTGGTAGCCATTTTCATTTTTCATTCTAAAGACTTTTTATTATTTTTTTGCCATATTGTGTGACGTTGTCAAATGTCTTCCGAATGTTGTTAGCCACATTATAAGAACAGAACTTAATTTTTGTTCTGTAAAGAATGATTTCAATAAGTATAAGGCTGGTAGAATTTCTATATCAAACATACCTCTTCTTTTTAACTTCTCCGTAAGCATGTTCAAACACAGAGCCAACAGTTAGTCCCATTGAAAATACATTCATAGAATTTTTGTAATTTTGTATCATTTTTATTTATAAAAAGTATTTAAATAAGAAACCATAATTGAAGCTAGAGCATACATCGATAATGGAGATATAGATTTATATTCGTACTCTTCCACCAACTTCACTGGCATTAAACCGTTCTCAATAGAAAATGCTATTGCAGTTCTGTAAATGATTTCTTGTAAAAATATTTCATTCGTTGAAAATTTAAGAGTTACTGTATTCAGCCTCTTATTATATTTCATTTCTAAATATTTTTATACTATTTTTTTATACTTGCATAAAAACTTTTCACATCTTTTATTGGAGCAGACAATTTTATTCTAACTCTATTGGGTAGTTTGTGAACAACACCAATTGTTAACCTTTTCATATTATCACTCCTTAATTTGTTTTTAATATCATATTTTAAAAGTTTTAACGAATTCATCACAACTAAAAATCGTTGTCGAATTATGTAAAAACCGAAGCATAGATCGGAGCTAAAATTCCAGTTGCTCCTAAAACTAGAGCAAAAGTATTTAATCCGATAACCATTGCAAAATTTTTCTTTTATAGTCTTAACTGTATTTTTTTGACAGACCTATAACTCCTGGCACTAACAACGGATTATCTTGAGTAATTGTAATATCGGCTGCTTCCATTGCAACATCTGTTCTCGTGCTTCCTAAAAGCTACTCCAACATTTGCATAAGATAAAGCTGGTGCATCATTCACTCCATCTCCTATCATAATTACATTAGAACCTTTAGATTGGAACTTCAAGATATTTTTTTGCTTTATCTTCTGGTAAAAGTTCTGATTCATATCTATCTATTGACATTCTTGAAGCTATTGTTTCTGCTTGTTGTCTTAAATCTCCTGTCAATAAAACAATGTCATCTACACCATAATTTCTAAGTCTATTTATAGCTTTTTAATATTTTTCTCTCGGAGGATCTGTTACACCAATAAGCCCGATAATCTTATCATCTTGAGCTACATAAAGTCCAATCTCTCCTCTTGACATAACTCCACGTTCTGCATCGGCTGCCCAAGTTAGATCTATTTCACTTTCTAGCATATATTTTTTTGCTTCCAACTCTTATCGTAACAGACTCTTTACCCTTACCAACTTTTTGTTTCCACACCTCTGCTTACAACAGTTTTTAATCTTACTATGTTTTGGAATTTCAAGTCCTCTTTCATTTATTTCTGTCATAACTGCTACAGCCAATGGGTGTGATGATTGTTCCTCAGCTGCTCCAGCAAGAGCTATCATTTCATTTTTCAGTTATATCTTTTCCAAAAACTTCTATACTTTGAACTTTAGGGTTTACCTTCAGTGATTGTTCCTGTTTTATCAAAAATTACAGTTTCTGCTTTTGATAATTCTTCAATAAAGTTGCTTCCCTTAACTAAAAATTCCATTTTTTTGCTGCATTATTGATTGCTGCAGAAAATGCAACTACTGTTGACAATCTTATCCCACAAGAATAATCAATAACCAACATACTCATAGCTTTTGTAATACTTCTTGTCGAAGCGTAGACTATTCCTGCTAAAATAAAGTTCAAAGGAATTAGTTGAGCAGAGAAAGTATCTGCATAATTTTGAATATCTGCTTTATTTGAATTTGCATCTTCAACCAATTTTATAATTCTTGAAACAGTTCTATCGTCTCCAACTTTTTTTCAGCTATGATACTAATATTTCCACTTTTTAACAATAGTTCCTGCATAAACATCTTCTCCCTCTCCCTTTTTAACTGGCATATATTCCCCCGTTATTGAAGATTGATCGATTAATGCTTCACCTCTTAAAATTTTACCATCGACAGAGATTTTTCTCCGGTTTGAACTACAATGATATCATCTTTTTGTATTTCTTCGATTGGAACTCTTTTTAACATTGTCTTCTGAAATTTCTTTCCAAAACAAAATTTTTCTCCAACACTTAACATATCTTTTATAGCACCACGAGTTTTTTTCCATCGTATAAACTGTTAAAAGTTCTGATACTTCTTCCAAGAACATTATAGTTAGAGCTGCACTTTCTTTTCCTAAAAGTATGCTACTTATTATTGCACTTGAACTTAAAGTATCTGCATTAGGTCTTTTATTTTTTTATCAAAGACATTATTCCATTTTTAAGAACTGGCATAGCAAGTCCTATAGTTGATAAAGTATTATAATTTAAAAATTCTTCTAATACCTGTTAAAAGGTGCTGCCGTTTTTTGATTTAAAGAAAATATTATATGCAAGAAGTCCTGATGTTGCGAGAATTTTTTTGTATTATTTCTTTTTGGTGACTCTTCTTGTAATTTTTCTTTCAATTACATATTTAGAAGATTTTTCAATTTTTTTCATTTTTTACATATTTCAAAAATATGAGCATTCAATGTATTTTTGTATAAGGCTTATTAAATTTTGATCACTCAAAGATATATCTTCAAAGTAAATTAAAAATCGTTCCAGTTGTCAAACTAATTTCAGCACTTTTTTATATACCTTACCTGCGATAATTGTTTTTTTCTATTTCTAATTTTTAAGCTTTGTCCAACATATTTGAAGGCTTTACTTTTTATACGTATTCTTCCTCTTAATCTGTGGACTATTTCACAAGCGAGCAAATTATTATCTTTCATCGCCTATCCTCTCTCCAATTCATTTTTAGCATTTCATAAAAATTTCTTTACATTTTTTCAACTTCATCCATTGACATTCCATGATAAACATCTTCGTTATCAACAATTATTTTTCCAAATTTTATTTAGCCAATTTACAATATCTTCCTCTTTTAATTTTGTTTTATCGTATTCAACTAAAAATCTTACTGGTTGTATAAGAATATTCAATATTATTTATTCCAGCTTTTAATTTTATAATTGCTGTGATATAGTTTTCATATTTTTTTCATTTGTTCAGGAAATTGATCCAGAGAAGGAATAAATAATCTTATTCTTCCTGGAATACTATGAACAACTTTTTACTTTATTAAACATCAAGTAAGTTTTTTTAATAAATTTTTAACATTAGTCATCTCCTTTTCCTAATAATCTATAAGCCCACCATAATAACGTAGCTCCTGCTGATAATACAGGCTCTGTTTTAAATTTCTTTTATACCGTAAACTAAAAGAATAACTCCAGCCAAAGTTTTGACATCAAGCAATCCTTTAGTTTTATTATAAACTGAAATATCTGCTACCTTCCCAATATTAGAAATTAAATCTTTTATTTTTTTCCTCTTCTTGTTTTTAAAAGTTCAACATCAAGATTTAATAATTTTTAAAGTTATACCTATCATAAATTGTGTATCAATTTGTGTATTATCAAATTCAATTGTTAAGCTCCCAAGACTCTGAATAATTTTAAAATTTTTTTAACAACAGAAATTTTTTTAAATTCTCTTTCAAGTTTTTCAATTTCATTTCTATTATTTTTTTAATTTTTTTCAATTTCAATTCTCAGTCTATTAGAGTGGCACTTTTTACTTCAAATATTCCATAGAAATTCGGAAGCAACATTTTTTTATCCATCATAACTCCTTTTTTAAAAATATTTTGATTATAAAAATATATAAAATTTTATATAAAAGTTTGTAAACTTTTATTGCTTTGATTATACATTATAAATTAATTTTATGCAAGTATTTTTTTAAAACTCTAACAATAATTCTTTTAATTTCATCATTTCATCTCTAAAAAAACTATAGCTCCTTCAAAGTCTAATTCAGCTACAAGTTTTTTTAATTTTTCTTTTTCAAGTCTTGTAATTTCTTTTTCAATATCTGTTTTTACTCTTGAAAACTTTTTTTACCCTCTTCAAAATTTTTTCTCTTCAATTCCATAATCAAGATTAATTAAATCTTCAGAAATTTCTTTAACAATACTCTTCGGATCAATATTGTTATAAACATTATATTCTTTTTTTGAATTTTTTTCTTCTTCTTTCAGTTTCTGTAATAGCTTCTTTCATCGAATCTGTCATAATATCGGCATACAATATTACTCTTCCCTCAACATTTCTTGCAGCTCTTCCTATTGTTTGAACAAGAGATCTTCTACTTCTCAGAAGCCTTCCTTATCTGCTTCCATTATTGCAACAAAGGAAACTTCAGGAATATCAAGTCCCTCTCTCAAAAGATTGATACCAATTATGACATCTATCTCTCCCTTTCTCAAGGCTCTGATTATTTCAATTCTTTCCAAAGTATCTATATCCGAGTGCATATATTTAACTTTTACACCAAGCTCAATATAATATTCAGTCAATTCTTCTGCAATTTTTTTGTCAAAGTTGTAACAAGAACTCTCTCTTTTTAGCAACTCTTTTTCTAATTTCATCAAGCAAGTCGTCAACTTGATTTTTAGTTGGTCTAATTTCAATTTCAGGATCAACAATTCCAGTTGGTCTGATTAATTGTTCGGCTATGTGGTTATCAGAAACTCCGACTTCAAAATCTCCAGGTGTCGCTGAAATAAAAAAACTGTCTGATGAGATTTTTTTCTCTAAACTCTTCAAATCTTAAAGGTCTGTTATCAAGAGCAGCTTTCAACCTAAATCCATTTTCAACAAGAGATTCTTTTTCTTGCTCTGTCTCCATTGTACATCCCTCTTACTTGAGGAACTGTTATATGTGACTCATCTATAAATAAAACAAAATCTTTCGGAAAATATTCGAATAAAGTATCAGGTGTTTCTCCAGGTCTTTTTCCAGATAAGTATCTTGAATAGTTTTCTATACCCTTACAATAACCAATTTCTGTTATCATTTCTAAATCATATTCTGTTCTTTTGTTTTTAACCTTTGGGCTTCCAATAACTTTTTCTCATCTTCAAATTTTTCACTTCAACTTTTAAATCTTCTTTAATTTCTGTGATAATTCTATCTTTATCTCCGTCTTCTGTTAAATATTGTGTTGCAGGATAGATTACAATTCTTTCTAAATTCTTTTTACCTTTTTGCCCTGTAAGAGTATTGATTTCAGAAATTTCTTCCAAATCATCTCCCCAATATTCAAGCCTATATCCATTATTCATATATGATGGATAAATATCGATGACGTCTCCCTTTATTCTAAATTTTTCCTCTTTCGAAGCTGATATCATTTCTTTCATATCTTAAGGCAATTAATCTTTTTATCAATTCCTTTCTTTCGATCCCAGTTTGTTTATCAATGGGGATAGTCATCTTTCTATAAGTTATTGGTGATCCTAATCCATAAATTGACGACACAGAGGCAACAATAATTACATCTTTTTCTGTGAATCAATGCAGCTGTAGCAGCATTTCTCAATTTATCTATCTCATCATTAACTGACGAATCTTTTTCTATATAGGTATCTGTAGTTTTTATATATGCTTCCGGCTGATAATAATCATAGTACGACACAAAATATTCCACTGCATTCTCAGGAAAAAATTTTTATATTCCGAATAAAGTTGTGCAGCCAAAGTTTTATTCGGTGCAATAATTAAAAGCCGGCTTTTTGAATTTTTTTCTATAACATTAGCTATGGTAAAAGTTTTTTCCCCGAACCAGTTACTCCAAGTAAAACTTGATCCTTAACTCCGTTTTCAATATTTTTTTCACTATGCTATCAATTGCTGTCGGCTGATCTCCCATAGGGTTTATAATCCGAATGTATTTTTAAACATTTTTTTCACTCCGTCTATCTTTTTATTTATAATAATTTTTTTCTATACATTATACTATAAAGTTAATAAAAAGTCTCTCATTAAGGTAAGTACTTTTTTCGTTAAATAAGTTTTTGTTGAATTAGTAAAGCAAATATAGTAAAATATCAAAGAATTATTTTATCTGAAAAAGGAGTGTTATTATGTTTAAAAAAATGTAGTTGGCTTTAGTTGTTGAATACAATCCATTTCACAATGGACATCTACATCACATTCAAGAAATTGATAAACTTTTTGAAGATAATATAAAAATTGCTGTGATGAGTGGTGATTTTTGTTCAAAGGGGAGAACCGTCTTTATTAAATAAATTTGAAAAAAACTAAGGTAGCTCTCTCATGGAATAGATATTGTAATTGAATTGCCAGCTTTTTATTCCTGTCAAAGTGCGGAAATTTTTTTGCAAGAGGCTCTGTGGACATTTTAAATAAATTATTTTTGTACAGCTATGGTCTTTGGATCTGAAACAAATAATTTAGAAAAATTTTAAAAAAATTATTGACTATAGTTCGAGTGAAAAATTTTTTTCTTTAGATTTTAAAAATATTTACAAGAAGGGCTTTCTTATCCAACATCTTATGCAAAGGCTCTTGAAAATTGTGAAGAAGAAAAAAATAAATCCTAATGATATACTAGCTTTAGAGTATCTAAAGGTAATTAAAGTTTTAAATTCAAAAATAATTCCTCATTCTATCAAAAGAGAAAAAAAGTTGGTTATTTTTGGAGATGAAAAAGAAAAATTTTGCAAGTGCTAGTTACATTCGAAAAATTTTTATCTTTTGGACAAAGATAAAAATTAATTTATCTTTTGCTAAAGATCTAGTTCCAAAATTTTCTTTTGATACTTTAGAAAAAAATTTTTATCTAATTTCTTTAGAAAATTTTTACGATTTGATTAGATATGAAATTTTTAAAAAAATAAAGAGAACTTAAAAAAATATTCAAGATATGGAAGTGGGACTTGAGAATAGATTATATGAAAGTGCCTTAAAAATTTAGATTTTAATTGTTTCTTTAACGAGATTTTTAAGCAAAAGACTTACAATTTCAAGATTGCAAAGAATACTCTTACATATTTTTATTAGGGCTTACCAAAGATATAACAAATAATACAAAGTTTTCAATTCCTTTTTGTAAAAATTTTTAGGGCTTTTCAAAAAGGTCAAGAATATTTAAATTTTCTTAAAAACTGATAGCTACAAGGAAAATAAAATTTTGACTTCTAATAGAAATTTAAAAGAATTTTTGAATGAAGAAGAAAAATTTTTATTCGAATTTAATGAACGTTGTTCACAGATTTATAGAATAAAAATCAAACTACGATAATTTAAATTATCCAATAATATTTAAGGGAGATTAATGATGAAAAAAACTTACAACAAAAGTTCAAATCCTTTATGGGTTTGGAGTTAGCTATGCCATTGTCGATCAAATTTTTGCACAATGGATTCTATATTTTTTTACTTACCACCTGAAAGCTCTGGATTAAAACCAGTCATAGGCTCCGATTTTTGATTTCTTTAGCATTGGCTGTTTCAAGATTTGTAGATATGATTACTGACCCTTTGGTTGGATATTGGTCTGACAGATATGATAGCAAGTATGGAAGAAGAATACCTTTTTATTGCAGTTGGAACAATTCCATTGACACTATCTACAATAGCATTTTTCTATCCACCAAGAGGAAACGAGATGGCAAGTTTTTATTATTTAATGATAGTCGGTTCACTATTTTTTTACATTCTATACAATTGTAGCAGCACCCTATTGTGCAATGATTCCTGAAATTGGTAGAACATCTGAAGATAGATTAAATTTATCAACTTGGCAATCAGTTTTCAGATTAATTTATACAGCTCTTGCAATAGTTTTACCAGGAGCTTTAATAAAAATGATAGGTGGGGACGATGTGTTGCATGGTACTCGTGGAATGATTGTTTTTCTTTGTATAATTGTTTTTTTATAGGACTTTTTGATTACAGTTTTTACTGTTAAGGAAAGAGATTATTCAAGCGGGGAAGTATCGACTGCAAGTTTTAAGGATACAGTAAAAATAATTATGAAAAAGTAAAAAAATTTCGTTCTATATCTTTTTGGAATGTTATTTTTCTTCATCGGTTTCAATAATCTAAGAGCTATTATGAATTACTATATAGAAGATATTATGGGATATGGAAAAAGTGCTATAACACTTGCATCTGCTATTCTTTTTGGAATGTCAGCTCTATGTTTTTTTATCCGACAAACTTATTATCAAAGAAATATGGATACAGAAAAAGTTTCTTTGTGGTGTCTTGAAAATGTTAATAGTTGTTACATTTTTATTATTTTTCTTAGGTAAAATTATTCCAGTTCAATTTTGGTTTTGTGTTATTTGGATTGATTGGTATACCTCTTGCTGGAGCAGCATTTATTTTTCCACCCTGCAATGCTTAGTGAAATTAGTAACGATATGAGTGAAAAGGCTGGAGAGAGAATAGAGGAATAGCTTTTTGGTATTCAAGGTTTCTTTATGAAAATGTCATTTTTTGATTTCAATTGTAACTTTGCCTTTGATTTTAGTTATGGGAAAAAGATGTTGATGTTTTATCTGCAATTATGAGTGGAGTGACTAAAGTTGAAAAATCTGGAATTTATTATGCTGCATTGAGTGCTGTATTTTTTTCTTTATAATTTCTTTTATATTTTTATTATTTTTATTCTGATGAGAATAACTAAAAATATTTTTTTATAATAAGGGAGAGCCGTCGCAATAATTTACGACGGCTCTTTAAATCGGGTAAATAATTTATTCTATAAATATTTTATAGATAACTTTATAATGATTAATAATAGCGACTACGATTTAACTGGAGTGTCACGTAAAAATATTATTTTATTTCTCCTGTAACCTTATCTTTTGTTACAGTTTCCCATCCAAGTTAGAAGCTTGAATAAATTCCCCATTTTTTTGAACTTGTGGGTCAGCCAAGATTGAATTGTGTATGGATCTAAAATTAGCATTTCTTAATTGCAAATTGAGTTTTATAATGCAGTAGCTCCTCTAAAATCCTTATTATATTTTTTTCTTTTTAATTCCTTAACAGACTCAAAAACAAAAATCTGGAATATATTCTGTTTCAGATAACATTTTTATCTGTCTCTCCACTCATAACTAAAATAGATGTCAATCCATTGTCAATCCCTGTCCGTATATCAGTGTATAATCTATCTCCAACCATAGCAAGCTCAGATTTCTTTAAAGAATATTTTTTTCAATAATTGCATCGATTATATGTCGATTAGGTTTTTCCAATAACAATTGGTTCTTTTTCCAGTCGACGCCTTTATAAAAAGCCATCATGAGCTCCTGCATCAGGCATAAACTTCCCACCTTCAGTGGACAATTAAAGTCGGGATGTGTCGCAATATATTCGATGCCATTTGCAATATATTCACAAGCTATCCATAATTTTTCATAAGTCAAAGTTGTATCAAAGCCCCAAAACTACAAAATCTATTTTTCTGATTTCTTTCTCTAACTAATTCGAAACCAGCATTTATAAATTCATCTTCAAGATCTTTTTGTTTCCCCATCAAAAAAATTTTTGCTCCAGCTTTCTTTTTCAAATAAATTGTTGTTGCTTCTCCAGAACTAAAAACATCATCTCTCACAGCTTCAATTCCTAATTTATTTAATTTTCAACATATCTATCTTTATTTTTTTGAAGAAATTATTTGTCAAAAATATATTTAATATTTTTCTTTAACTTTTTGTAAAAAATTCTTTTGCCCCTTCAATCAATTCATTTTCCTAAATAAATTGTTCCATCCATATCAAGTAAATAACATTTTAATATCTTGCAAATTTTTCATTCTGTTCTCCTTAAAAATTAATTTAACACAAAAATAAAAAAAGCTCATAGGTAGGAAAAATTTCCACAACCCTTACGAGCTTTTTATATGATTGTTATTTTTATTTCAATAAATTTGGTATAAATAATGCTATTGATTCAGAGTAAGTTACAATGAACAATACTACAAGAAGTGCAACGATAAATGGCCAAACTTCTCTATGAATTCCTCTAACCGTACGCCAACAATCGAACATACAGTAAACATCATTGAACCGAATGGTGGAGTCAATCCTCCAATCATAATATTAACTATAAATATTACTCCAAAATGTAATGGATCAACACCCAATGCTTTTACTGCTGGCACTAAAAAGTGGAGCAAAATTACAAGAGCTGCTCCTCCTTCAATAAACATTCCAACGAATAATAATAATAAATTGATTACCATCAATAAAACTAATTTGTTATCTGTGAAGTTCATTAAAGATTGAGTAATAAATTGTGGTATTCTTTCAAGCGTCATATAATATCCAAAAACTTTTTGCAGAAGCTATTATTATCATAACTGCTCCTGTACTTTTTACAGTTTCCATCAAAATTATTGGTATATGATGAAGTTTTAATTTTTTATACACAAAGAATCCAACTAAGAAACAGAAAAATACTGCTACTCCTCCTGCTTCTGTCGGAGTAAAAATTCCTATTCTCATTCCCATAATAATTCCAAACAGAGTTGCTAAAGCCCAAATTGATTTAATAGCTTGTTTAATTATTTCAAGAGGTCTTGCCATTCTTTCTCTTGATGGTTCATATCCTCTTTTTAGAAATTATATAAACAGTTATCATCATTGAAACAGTCATCAAAATTCCAGGTGTATATCCAGCTAGAACATATCTCCCCACTGGAACATTAGCAATTAAAGCATATAATATCAAGTTAGTTCCTGGTGGTATAACAGGACTAACTGCTGACGATGCTGCAGTAACGGCTGCTGAGAATTCTTTTGAAAAATCCTTTTTAATCATTTCAGGAACTAAAATTTTTGATTCCATTGCAGCATCGGCATTGGCAGATCCTGAAATTCCTCCCATCATAGCACTCAACAAACAGTTTACTTGAGCAAGTCCACCTTTCATATGTCCTGCTAAAACTTCTGCCATGTTCATAAGCTCTTCACTTATTCCTGAATAATTCATTACAGAACCAACCATTATAAAAGAATGGAACTGCAAGATAAGGAAATGATTCTACAGAAGTTACAAATTGTTGTATAACCATGTCCATAGACATTGTTGTATTTTGAAAAATAAAAATAAAATAATGCTGATCCCATAAGAGCAAAAAGCTATGGGAATATTTAAAAAGAACAGTACAAATAAAAACAATTACTGGGTATAAAGCTTCCATATTATCCTCTCCCTATTAGTTATTTTTGAAAAATGCTTTTTAAAACTTTTGAACTGTGAAAATTAATGAGTACAAAGTCATAAGTGCAAAACTTAAAACTATTGCAAAATTTATATAACCATAAGAAAGTTCCAAAAGCTGCAGTAATTTTTGAAGATGTACTTACATAAGTAAAGCTAAATAAACACATAAGTCCACTCAAAATTGTTAGTAATATATAAGTAAAAAATTCTACAATATTTCTTATTTTTTTCAGGCAAAAGAACTACTATAGCTTCAACACCAATTAAACCTTTTTCTCTATAAGCTGCAGCTGTACCTAAAAATATTGTCCATACAAAACAACCAACTGCAATTTCTTCTGACCAAAAATAAGTAAATTTCAAGAAATATCTTGTAAAAACATTCATAATGACTACTACGGTAGTTATACTTATAAAAAAATGCTTCCTAAATATAATTCAAATTTCTTTAAAAATTCTTTCATAATGACACCTCAATATTTTTGTAACTATCTTCGATGATTTTTAAAAATAGAGTTTATAAAAATCCCTATTAGATAATTATTAAAGTCTAATTTTTATTTTAATTATTTCTCGTTTTTATATCTTCTCTAATTTTGAGTTAGATTTTTCCATAATTTTTATCGTATATTCCTGGAGTCCATTTAGGAACATAGTATATACAGGAGCAGCTGCTTTATTAAATGCTTCAGCATCAACTTCATGGAAAGTAACTCCATTTTTCTTTTTAATTTTTTTGTGCATATTCGTCTTCTAATTTTATAGTTTCTGTCAAGTTATCTTGTGCTCCATTGTCAAATTCTTCTTGAATTATTGTTCTTTGTTCATCAGTCAAACTATCCCAGCATTTTTTTAGAAATACATACTGCTGATACACCTAATAAGTGACGAGTCAAAGAATATTCTTTAACATTTTCATATTGCTTTGTTCCATAATAACTTAAAATTGATCCTTCAAGTCCATCTATAACACCTTGTTGTAGTGCTGCATAAGTATCAGGATAAGGCATTGCAACTGGATTTCCACCATAGCTTCTATTGTGAAAGTGTATAATTGGCTAGTAGGAACTCTCAATTTTAAACCTTTCAGATCAGCTGGAGTTTTTACCGCTTTTTTTAGCTATAATATTTCTAAAACCAAATAACCAATCCAAAAGATAATACTTTAATTCCTTTGTCAAGTGCTTGAGTATTTAAGTCTTGAACTAACGGAGTTCTAACCATTCTTAAATATTCATCAAATGATTGATATAACATAGGACCTGTTACAGCATTATAGTCTGAATATAATCTCCTAAGAAATTTACACCATCAACCAAGATCCAGTCTGAACCATTAGCAACTTGTTCCATCCCATCTTTACCAATTGGTAAAGTTCCACTTGTAAATAATTGTAACTCTAAACTTCCATTACTTCTTTTTGTTAATAGCATCTACTACTTTTTACTAAAAGATTTAGCTGTTTGTTCATCATCAACAAATTTAGTTGTTACTTTTATAACTCTTGCTTCTTGTTTTTGCTGCATCTTTTTCCTCCATCATGCAATTAAAAGAAAGAGCTAAGACTGCCAAAGTGATTAAAGATAAAAATCTTTTTCATAATTTCCTCCTGTTTCCTTTTTTATTGTTTTTGAAACCACTTTTTATTCAAAATAAGTGATTTCAAGACATCAATTTATATTATCATACATAGAATATGATGTCAATATTTTTTTGTAAAAATTTTGATGATTTTTTTAAATATTTTTGTTCAAAAATAATCGTTTTATATTTTTTTATTGTTTTATTTTTTGTAAAAATATATTTTTTTATATATGTTCAAAATTCATTTAATAAATTTTTCTTTATTTTTCCCCTAGCTTTTTACTATTTTTTTATATTATAATTAGTAAAAAGAGACTGTGAATTTTTTCACAGTCTCTTTTTATAAAACTATTCTTAACATATCAAGTTCATTCATAGGAACATCCGTTTTTATTTTTTACAAATGAATTCGGATTTGCTGATTCAACACTTTCAGTTTCTCTACCCATTTTATCCAATAAAATCATTTCAGGCATTTTAAAAATCTCTTACTTTTTATTTCTGGGCTAACAATTTGAACATCTTGCCCAACAAATAATTTATTTCTAATTGCAATTAAATATTCATTGTCACTCAATTTCTTTTCAATTTTTGCAACTAATTTATGAGTTTGACTATATGAATTTCTATTGTTGTAATTCAACGATTCCTTTCCAGCTTTTCCGTGATAGAAACCTTCTGTGTAAGATCTATTTGAAATAGATTCAAGTTCATTTCTCCATTCTGGATTATACTCAAACTTTCCACTGTAATAAGAATTTAAAAGCATCTTTATATATCTTTACACAATTTGATACATAATAAATACCTTTCATTCTTCCTTCGATTTTTAATGAATCAACACCTAAATCTAAAATTTTTATCTATTATTTCAATAGTACATAAATCTTTTTGAGTTGAAAATATATGTTCCATGTTCGTCTTCATATACTGGCATAGTTTCTCCTGGTCTTGTTTCTTCAACCAAAGAGTACTTCCATCTACATGCTTGAGCACAGTCTCCTCTGTTTGCATCTCTTCCTGTCATATAGTTACTTAACAAACATCTTCCAGATATTGCCATACACATAGCTCCATGTACAAAAACTTCAAGCTCAATATCAGGAACTTGTCTTCTGATTTCAGCAATATTTTCTAGAGAAATTTCTCTTGCTAAAACGACTCTTTTTGCCCCCATATCTTTCCACATTTTAACTGATCTCCAGTTTGTGTTACTTGCTTGTGTACTGATGCTAATATTTAAATTAGAATTTTCTTTTACAACTGAAAAACTCCTAGGTCAGCAACTATTACTCCGTCAACTCCAACCTTTTCTAAAAATTTTTACATAATCTGGTAAAAGCTTCCAATTCATCATTGTGTGGAATTATGTTTAAAGTTACATAAACTCTCTTTCCTCTTTCGTGAGCATAAGCAACAGCTTCTTCTAATTCTTCATCAGAAAAAAATTATTACTCCCAGCTCTTAAATTAAACATTTTTTCCACCCATAAATACAGCATCTGCTCCATAATGTAATGCCATTTTAAATTTTTCCATATTCCCAGCAGGTGCTAGTAATTCTACCTTTTTCAAAAATATCAATCCTTTTCTATTTTTCCTGTATTACTTTATCATTCTACTTTATCAGTATAACTTGTAAATTTTGAATATTCCATCAAGAAATTTAATTTAATAAGACCTGTTGCTCCACTTCTATGTTTAGCAATTATAAGTTCAGTTATACCTTTGTTTTTCAGTATTTGGTATATAATAGTCTTCTCTATATAAAAAGCTACTATATCTGCATCTTGTTCTATAGCTCCAGACTCTCTTAGATCAGATAACATAGGGTCTTTTATCCATTCTACCCTCAACGGCTCTCGATAATTGTGAAAAGAGCCACAATAGGTATCTCAATTCTCTTGCTAATCCCTTTAATGCTCTTGATATATTAGAAATTTCTTGTTGCCTACTGTCTTCATTAGTTTTTCATTCCACCATTTATCAATTGTAAATAGTCTATTACAATTAAGTCTAACTGTCCCTCTACTTTTTCATTTTTCTAGCATATGATCTAATCTCTAAAAATATTAGTATTAGGTAAATCTGCTACAAAAATTTCTGTATTTGCTAAAGCGGATGTCCCTAAGGTATATTTATTCCAATCCTCATCATCTAAATATCCATTTTTAATTTTTTCCTGTTCTATCCCAGCTTCCATACATAAAAAGTCTTCTATAAAGCTGATCTGCTCCCATTTCTAAACTAAAAACTAAGACAGCTTTTTCTTTGGCTGCATTTAATACTAAATTTAATGCAAATGCTGTTTTTTCCCATTGCAGGTCTTGCAGCCAATATAATTAAATCTGAATTATTAAGACCACTTGTCATTCTATCTAAATCGACAAACCCAGTAGGTATTCCTAAAGTTTTTCCTCTATTGCTAGTTATTCTATCCAATCTACGGGTTTCTTCTACTCCTGCCATTTTCATATTTACTATAGAATTTTTTAAAAATTTTTATTTGATAAATTCAGAACCATTGCTTCCGCTTCGTCAACTATATCTTCAGCAGCTCTGTCATCTTTTATACGCACTTTCAGTTATTTTAGTTCCAATATTTCCAGACGTCTCAACATAGCTTTTTGTTTTTATACTATTGGCATATTCTATCAAGTTATAAGAACCCACAACATTTTCAACAATTTCATTTAAAAGCTTCCATTAATTCTTCTTTATTTTTTTAACTTCTTTTTAACTCATCATTTATCAAAAATCGGATCTATTCCCTTACTTTCAGAATATAATTCTTCCATCACTTTAAATATTGTAGAGTATTCTACTTTATAGAAATCTTCTGGCTTCACTATATCCCTTACTTCATCAAATATATCCTCATTATAAAAATCCCACCAATTAATGCTCTTTCAGCTTCTATATTGCAAGGCACTTTTTATTTCCATTATTGAGCCACCACATTAACTTTTTACTACTGCCTTTACATCTGTAAATAATTTAATATGAACTTCATCAGGACCTCAGAGCTTTTATATTTGCTTCAATTTTCTTTTTATCAATTTCTAATCCCTAAATCTTCTTTTATATGAGCAGCAACTTCTTTACTTGTTATTGCTCCAAATAATTTCCCATTTTCTCCTGCTTTAACAGAAATTTTAATAACTTTACTTTCTAATAATTTTTAATTCTAAAGCTTTTATTTTTATCTTCTTCAAATTTTTTTAGCTTCTTTTTCTTTCTATTTTTCTATTTTTTTGTAATTCTTCAGCTGTCGCAAGAACACCTTTTTTTATTTTTTTAATAAAAAGTTATGAGCATAACCGTCTGATACTGTTACAATTTCTCCTTTTCTTCCTTGTCCTGCTACATCTTCCAATAATATTACTTGTATTTTTCGCCATTTTCATACCTCCGTTAAATTTTTATTACTTTAAATTCTATAACTTCAAAGCTTGCTAAAGCTCCTAAAACAAATACTGCTAGTGGAAATTGTAAACCAATTAATATACTTATTCCATGTTTCAAAAACTTGTTTTTACTCCAAAGCTCTCCACTATACAATATATTGTTTTTATTCCATACCAAAGATAAATATATACTATTATACTTATTATATTTCCAGGTATAAACATATCTATACCTAAATCATAAAATCTATTTCCTATTACAAAAAAATCATAAATGGTACTAACCAATACCATGATAATTTCCATCTGTTATACGTACCTGCTATCAAGGTTAAAAAAATAAAAAGATATTTGCTAAAAACATATATCTAAATATAATTGCAATTACATTATTTTTTTATAAAAATCAAACTTTCTTCTAAATCAGTTATATCTATATCTATTCCAAAACTTTGATTTGTTCTTATTAATTTTAAAGCTTCATCTATATTTATTGCTATACTTTCTCTATTAAAAATATACATATACCGTCATCAAAATTGTTGTAATTATGGAAGTAGAACTATTCTATCGTAAAGCTTCAAATTTCCAAAAATCTATTTTTTTCAATGCTAATCTATTGAAAAGATAGAATAAAAAAATTCTGTAGCATAAGGAAATATTAAATAAACTATTAACAAATTTTCTGATAGAAAAAAATTTTTTTCCTATATATAGTAATGATAAAGCTACCAATATATTTACAATATATGAATATTTTTCCCATAAATTTTCAACATTTCTTATTTTTATAATAAGGAACTAAGTATCCTAAAAATAGGTATACCTAAAGATAGAATGAAATAAAAAAATAATTGTTATTGTCGATAGCAATAATCTAGCTATCATTTTGCCTCCTTAATTAGAGTTTCCTCTAAAATAATCTTCTACTTTTTATAAAAATCTGTTTCTATATTAGCTTCTGATTTCTTTTTTCTCCAATAATTTCATATTTTAACTGCAGATTTTTCGTTGAAAAAGTTCTGATTATTTCTGTAAATTCATTGTTATATTCTGTTGTTTCCATCTGCTCTTTTGGCAAATAAAAATTTTCTGTCATATCTTATTAAAATTGTATTTCCTTCCACAGATACTGGATTTGCTTCCATTAAGAACACTCTATAAGATACTCTTTTTAGTAGCTTCTGCTAAAATCGAATGCCAATTGTTTTTAACATCTGAGATTGTAAGATCTATTTTTGCAGTTTTAGAGGCTCCGCTTGTATTCTCAGTACTTGTTGAAATATTTGAATTAGTTTCTACTTTTTTTGTTGAACTTCAACAACTTTAACTATCTTTTTCTGTAGTAGCTTGTCTAGCTAAGATATCTGCTATAATAACATAACCCACAAGTTTTTATCATCTTCAAATTTAAATTTTTCCAATGACATCATAAATTGTTGATATTATTTTTCAACCCTTTATCAACTTCTATTTCTTTTTACAATAGCATTTTTGTAAACTTTGCTAAATCTTTAAAAAAATAATTCTATATCAAAAAGATTCACTTGCTAAACTTTCAAGTTCATTTTATTGCTTCATACTCACTCGCATTTAAAAAATTTTTATCTAAAAAAATATTTTTTTATTCTTGAGCTAGGTGTAATTCCTAAAAGTTTCTTCGGCAATTTTCAAATCTATTTCCTTACCATTGGCTGTAACGATAAGCCTTTCTAAAATAGATATTGCATCCCTCATACTTCCAGATGAATTCTCATGTATTAATGAAAAAAACATCTTCAGTTACAGATATTTTTCCTCTTTTTATAATGTTTTCAAGACCTAACTTCATTTCATTTTAAATCAAGAGGCTTGAAATCGTATCTTTGACAACGAGAAATTATTGTAGGTAATATCTTTTTCAAGTTCTGTTGTAGCGAGTATAAAAAAATAACATGAGCAGGTGGTTCTTCTAGAGTTTTTAAAAGAGCATTGAAAGCTTCTTTTTGTAAGCATGTGGGCTTCATCTATTATATAAACTTTTTTCTCATGCCCTCAACAGGCTGATAATTTATTTTTTTCTTTCAAATTTCTAATTTCATCAATACTTCTGTTTGAAGCAGCATCTATCTCAATAAGATCGGAAAAATCTACCTTCATTTATAGACTTACAATTTTTTACATTCATTACAAGGCTCTCCATCTTCTTGTAAATTTAAACAATTTACTCCCTTTGCTATAAGTCTTGCTGTTGTCGTCTTTCCAACCCCTCTGAGGTCCTGAAAAAGATAAGCATGAGCCATCGATTTATTTTTTTAAAGATAATTTTAAACTTTTTACTATTTCATTTTCTCCAGATACTTCTGAAAAAAACTACTCGGTCTATATTTTCTATAAAAGTGTAATATGCATATCTTACTCCAAATCGTAACTATTCATTTTTGCTCTTAATGTATTTCTTGTTATTCCTAAAATCTCAGCAGTATCAACTTTTTACCATTTGTCATTTCTAAAACTTGCCTTATTAACTCCTTTTCCATCTTAGAAATGATTTCAAAATAATAATCACTTTTTCTTACTTTCCATTTTTTTAGTTGACTAATTTCTGATTTAACTAAGCTTTCAAATGATAAATTTCTCACTTCTTCTTTAAAGTTTAATGATTTTTCTCTTATAACATTAGGGAGGTAAATCTTCAACTAAAATACTTACTCCTCTGCACATAGCAACTGCATGTTTCACTGCATTTTTAGTTCATTGACATTCCCTGGCCAATTATATCTCATTATTTTTAGAGCTAACTACTAATCCCCCTAATATTTTTTTATTCATTTCTTGATTACATTCGGCAATATAATGATCTATTATAAAAGGGATATCTTCTTTTCTTTCTCTTAAAGTTGGAATATTTATTTCAACAACCTTTAATTTTCTATAAAGTTCATCTATAAATTGGCCTTTTTTCAATTAGTTCTTCTAAATTTACACTTGTTGTTGCTATAATTCTTATGAAAGCATTTATTGGTTCTGCACCACCTAATCTAAAGAATTTATTTTTCTTCTAACAAAAATAAAATTTTTGACTGCATATCAAGACTTAAAGATTCGATATTAGCTAGATGTAATATACCTCCTTCTGCCTTTTTCTAATTCTCCAAATTGACTAAATACTGCCCCCTCAAAAGATCCTTTTTCATATCCAAACAATTTTCTTTCAAGCAAACCAGATCTATAAAATTACAATTTACACTTATAATAGGTTTATCGTGAACATTACTAAATTGATGTATAGCTTTTTGCTACACTTGTTTTTCCTGTTCCTCTCTCTCCTATAACTAAAACTGGAACTGAATTATTAGCAACTTTTTCCTATAATTTTTGTATAAATCTATCATAGGCTTACTTCTTCCGATTAATTTTTTTCTCCAGTACTTTTTGTTTTGTCGACTTTTTCAGCCAATATTTTTGTAATCTTTTACCGATTTTTTTCAACAATTTTAACAACATTTTCAGGGCTTTCAGGTTTTAAAAACATAGTCATAAGCTCCAGCCTTAATACTACCAGCTATTATTCTTAGATTAGAAGTCTCTCCTAAAATTATTATTACTACTCTTTTTTTGAAATTCAGTTATTTTAGTAATTAAATTTAATAATGCGTCTTCTTTCGAATTTCTTTCATCAATTAATATGGCTTCAAATTTTTAGTTTTTATAGCTTCCATAAAATTAACTACATTTTTCAACAAAAAGTTAATTCATTGACATGATTACTCTCAAATTCCAATTTCAATTCTTCATCAAGACGAAGACCTAACAACAACATTTTTTTCCTCCTTACCCCGCTATTTCCTAAACTCAAAATTATATACCATCGGAAAAGTTCCATTAACAGGTTTTTCCACCTTTTTAGTTGTACTCTCCAAGTACCAATAACTCTTTCTAAAGCAGCATCAATCTCTGGAACTCCACTCCCTTCTTCTATAAAAATAAGATAGGACATTTCCATTTTTATCCACTTTTTAGACGAATTTTTACTCTTCCATGTTTTTCCACTTGCCTTTGCTGATTGTGGAAAATCTGGAACTTTATTTTTATCATTCCAACTAGTAATCAATCCTCCTGCAGAATTTCCCATTTTACTTCCTGATACTAGTCCGTTTGTATAACTCACATTCTGTAATATTCTATCAACTACTTCTTCTGTGTCATCACTAGGGACTATATCCTCCATCAGGTGACATTTTAGGTTGTGACTGATTAATTTGCTTTTTTAAATCAGCTAAAGATGGTTTTTCTTTTTGTTCTTTTTTCTGACTCTATTTTTATCAGGGACAATTTTTTTCTGCTTTTTCGTCTTTTTCTGCTTTTTCTACTACTTTTTTTCTTTCTCTATTTCTTTTGGTTTCTCTTCAATTTTTTCTTCTTCTTTTTATTTCTTCTTTAATTTCTTGCTTTGGTTCTTCTTTTTCTCTATACTTGTCGCATCTAAATTTTTCTCTTTTAGCATCAGCATTCCTTTCTACCTTTAAATTGTGTGCTAGCATTAGTTTCGAAATCGACTAATCCTATTTTTTTATTTCATCAGTTTTTACTTCAGGATCATAATTTGAGAATACTGTAAGAGCTAAAACTATTAATACATTTATAAGTATTGATAAAATTAGACAAATATAGTCATTTTTCATACTTATCACCTACTTTTTATTGCAGTATCTATATTTATAGCACTTGCTCCTGATTCTTTTAGCAAACTCATAATCTCAACTATAAATCCATAGTCGATTGTTTTTATCTGCAGAAATCATAACATCCTTACTTTGGCTATTATTTAATTTTACTGATACAGCAGAGACAAAATTTGATAATTCTAATTTTTTTCTTGTTGTGATTTATTATTTTCTGTATAACTCAAATAGATATTTTTATCTTTATCAACTAGTACTTGTACTTCTTTTAAAGTTTCCTTTGTTTTTTCAACTGTTGATTTAGGTAAGTCTATTTTTAAAAGCGGATCTTTCATCAAAAGTTGTTGCCAACATAAAGAATATTAACAATAAAAATACAACGTCTATAAGCGGTGTCATTTCAAGTATTAAATCTCCACCACTTCTCCTTTTTATTCTATCCAACTTCATTCTACAACACCCTACTCTCTAAAAGTGGTTTAATAACTCTGTACAAGTTTTTTTCAATATCACTTACTATTAAGTCTATTCTTTTTATTAAAATAGTTGTAAAACATCATACAAGGAATAGCAACTATAAGTCCCCCTGCTGTTGTGTATAGAGCTTCTGATATACCTTTTTGCCAAAACAGCTGCATCTCCTGTTCCATTTAAAGCTATTGATTTAAATGCTGTAATCATTCCAGTTACTGTTCCTAAAAGTCCAAGCAAAGGAGAAGTATGGGCTGCCATTGATATCAGCCACATATTTCTTTCCAATGATTTTAGCTGTTCAATTGCTTTTTCTTTTCCTTTTTCTTCAAGAGCCGATAAAGATTCTTTATTTTTCTTTATAACCATAAATTAAAATATCTTTTTAAAACAACGGCTGTAGAAGATTTATTCGAATTTAAGAAAATGATAGCCTCTTTTTATTTTTTTCCTTCGCTTATAAGCTGTCTCACATCTGATGGCAATTTAGAAAAATTTTTTTCTTTCTTTTATTAAGAAATATGAAAATCTTTCTAATATTGCATAAAAGTCCAATTATTCCCATTAAGAGAATAATATACATTAACATTCCACCTGCATTAAGTATTTTGCATCTTTGTTCTCATAACTCTTAATTAAATAATTTATCCCACATACGTCTAAACCAACCTTTTTCGACGCCTTGAGATAATTCTTCTTCTAAATTTACTGTATTTTTCTTGTTTTTACAACAACCTTGTCCCCATTTTCTTTCAAGTTTTCTCCTGAAATTTTTGACAGAAGATGACTCTAAATTTTGATTTTTGTAATATTAATTCTTCTGTATCAATATCTTTTTACATCAAGTTGTTGCATATTTTTCTCCACTAACTTCTTTTTATTATAAGTTGTGCTTCAGTTGGTTTTTCATTTTCTTGTGTTGCAATTTCTTTTATTTCTTCTGCATACATCGTTATTGATGATACCATAACTAACATAAATATTATTTTTTTCATAAACTAAACTCCTTTCACTTTAGAAATAATCTTTAAACTTTTCTGCTTTTTTAGGATCAAGTTTTTTTCAATTCTGTCAAATATTTTTTTAGCTTCTTTAGTATTTTTCTTCCAATAATCTATAATAAATTAATTTTTCCAAAGTATACACATGTAAAGTTTTTATTATTTTTTTACAGAATATAGTTTAAAAATAGTTTTTAGCTTCAGCTACGTTGTCCCTTTTTATCATAGGCTTCCGCTGCTTTTTAATAAACCATCTACTGCATAATCTTTATATTTGCTTGAATTTAATAATTTTTTTCATATTCATTTATAGCTTTATAATCTTTTTAGCTGTATAGTATTGTGAAAAAAATAATAAGCTCTTTCTTCCGAACTTGATAAAGAATTTATATATTTTTCTATATCTTTATAATCTTTTTCTTCAATTTTAAAGATATTATTTTTGTATTGTTAGTTTCTTTAATATCGCTGTCATCTGTATTTGAATTTGAAACATTAAGATTTTTCTATGGCTTTTTCAGTGTCACCTGATTGCAAATAAAAAAATTAGTAGACAAATTTTGTAGCGTAGATCTTAAATTACTATTTGGATATCTACTTATAAAATTATCCTTTTCTCTCTCAAATGCTTCCTTGTTTCCTAAAAGACTTAAAGTCGAAATATATTTATAGTAAAGCTTGTTCTCCATAAAAAGTTTCTCCGTAATTTTTGATAAACTTCTTTTATAATTTGTTGCTGCTCTTTCATAATTTTTTCATTATAATAACTGTCAGCAATTTGATACTTACCATATACTTCATAGCCTTTCATATTTGCAATCTTAGAATAATATCTTCTTGCATCTTCATATCTTCCAAGTCTAAAATAGCTCAATCCTATTTTTATCTAGCATTTCACTATAAATCGCCTTTTTCTTTTTCTGGATTAATTTTTAGTTAAATATTGCTCACCATAATTTATTGCATCTTGATACTTAGATGCCAAGAAAAACTTCTCACTCTATTTAAGTATACTTTCGTACTTAGAGCTTGGTCGCCACTATTTAGAACTTTTTGAAAATTATTTTTCAGCTTCATCATATTTTTCCAAGCCCCCAGTGCTGCAATACCTTTCAAATAATTTACACTATCTTCATCTCTAACATAAGATAAATATTGTTCCATTTCATTGTATTTTTGTTCAAGCAAAGTGGACATCAAGCTTGATATAACTTCTATATTTGTGTAATCATTTAAATATGACTTATAAATTTCTTCAGCTCTTTCATAATTACCAGTCTTATAATAAGCATCTCCTGTGTATAAATAAATATCTTTTCTGTACTCTGTATCATCTGAATACAACTTATTGTATTGAGCAAATCTATTGGCCAAATCTTCCATATCAAGCATTTCACTATCAAGTAAAAATTACTCTAAATAAATTTTCTTTATCTGGAGAAACAGCGAAAAGTCTTCCATAATAATCTTTCGCTAACTTATAATTTCCAACTTGATATGCTGAGTTTGCTATAATTCTAATTATATTATCTGTGTCAGTTTGGTTTACTACAACTTTTCTAATAATTTCTCTATTTGCTATTATGTCATTAAAATTTCCAAGTTTATAATTTATAGCAAAAAAATATGATAGATTGATTGATTATAATAATCTGTATTTTTAAAGAATTAAATTTTTTTCAAAGCTTCTTGATACTTACCCTTTTTATACAACGAATAAGCCTGACCATATATAAGTCTTGGATCATTTGGATTGTCACTTTGAGAATAAAAAGATAAAAGCCTTGTCATAATTTTCTTTCGTTACATACAAATCTCCAATCATTGCCATTGCAGTATTATATTCTTTAGTTCCTTGTATTTTTTTGCAAATAAAACTTACCTTTTGTTCGTCTTTTTCTATTACTATATATTTCAATTAAAAATAAAATTGCTTTTTCGAATAATCACTTAACGGCTCTTGAGCTGCTAAATTTTCAAAATAATTCACAGCCTCATCAGTACTTCCGTTTTTTGTAAAGTGAAGAAGCTTTTTAAATATTGAACCATTTGTTTATTTTCATTTGGTAAAAGCTCTCTGATATTCAGAAAACCAGTAAATTGCTTTTTCATAATCTTTTAAATTATAATTTGCAATACCCTAAACTCATCATAAAGCTTCTTTATAATTGGCATACTTATTATCTACTATATTTGAAAATACAGTCTTTGCTTCCTCATTACTTTCTTTAGATAGAAAATCTTGTCCCACAGAAAAAGAGTTTTTTTGATAAGTTTTTACTTTCTATCTCATTCAAATAAAATAAAGCTGAGTCATTATTTCCAAGTAAAGCATTGACTCTAGCTAAGTAAGAAGCATATTCCTCTTTGTCAGATTTATTTTTCTTCCACTGCAAATAATTTTTTTAAATACTTCATCAGCTTTTTTTATAATTTTTGCAAAAAAATAAAAGCTTTTGCAATTTTATCTCTCATATCTCTTTGATATTTTGAATCTGGATACTTCTCCAAAAACTTTTCAGATTGTGGCAAAAGCATTTTTTAAAAATCTTTCTCCCTATATAAGTTATCAACATATTTAAAATCTTCATTTTCTCCGGCTAAACCTAAGCTAGAGCTTAAAAATTATCATTGATATTATTAAATATTTTTTTCATAATCAACTCCTAATTATAAACTTTATCTACTTTGTATTCAAAAATCATAAAAGCTACATGCAATGGGGTAAAAAGTATCAAAGTTTTTACCACTTTTTTTCTCTTTTTATCTTTTTTTAATACATATTCATTATTTATCTCTAAAAATTTTTTATGCTAAATTATCATTTACTTTTTTTGTTTTTTTAATTTTGATGTAACAATGAAAATGATATATATCAAAGTTTTTGTAAGGCTATATAAAATTTTTTTCACAACATTTTTCAAAAATTTATTTAAAAATTATATCATAATTAATATTGATTTACAATTTTAAGATTAATTTTTTTACCAAAAATATTAAAATTAAATTTAAAAATTAAATAGTAATAAATAAAATACGAAATAAAAAAGAGTTATCATTTTAATTGATAACCCTTCAAAACTTTTTTTATAAATATTCATAGGCTGGGGTGGCTGGATTCGAACCAACGCATAACGGAGTCAAAGTCCGTTGCCTTACCGCTTGGCGACACCCCAATAAAAATGGTCGGAATAGCAAGATTCGAACTTGCGGCCCCTGCTCCCCAAGGCAGGTGCGCTACCGGACTGCGCTATATTCCGATCTAAAGACTAGACTAGTTTATCATATATATTAACAGCTGTCAATAATAAATTATCGAGTAAAAATTAAATTTCTCTCATCAGATAAATTTTTATTAAATTTATAGCCTGCTATTTCTATATTTTTAATTTCCTCTACATCTTCAATTCTATTTTTAATGATATAATCTAAAAATTTTTCCTCGAGCTTGCTTACTATAACTACTCACAGATTTAAAAACACCATTTTTTTCTTCACGAAAAATCCAAGCTAATCATATCAATGGCCTTCTTATCTATTAGCTTTGAAAATTCTCCTGAAGCAAGGTTTAGTAAAATTTCATTTTTCTTCAGAATACTTTGTAAATAATCATTTATATCATTTTTTTCCAAAAATTATATAGTCCTCCTTCAAGAATATTCATTGTCATATCAAGTCTATAATTTTTTAACAAATCAAAAGAAAAAGAAAACACCGATAAAAAGCCGATAATATAAAAACATTATCAGCTAAATAATTTAGGCTTTCCTTCGAATAATCAATTAAATCTAGTTCTTTAAATGCAACACCGTAATACATAGAAATTGCAGGTATTGATTTCAACTTATCAAAATTTTTAATATTTTCATAAGTTTTTCTCTAATAAATTACCTTTTTAATTTCATAATATTTGCAATCTCATCAAGAGATTTATTTTTTTAACTTTTTATTTAAAAAAAGTGTTTTTCTTCAAAATGAGGCATAGTATGTTCTTCTCTTTTTTTGCTCAAAAATATTTTTTCTTCTCTCATTTCTTTACTTGGAGAAAATATTATTTTTCATATTCTAGTCCCATTCCTTTATAAAAACCATAGTATATTTTTGTATTGTTTCCAAAAACATCTAGTATGTTATCGTCTGTTATGTAAAATCTTCAGCTTCTAGCTCTACTCCATTAACTGTAATACTTCCTTCTACAACAAAAAGAAATACTATTGTACTATCTTTTTCTAAATGCAATCTACATTTAGATCTTATTTGTCTCAAAAATATAAATCTCCACGTATTCCTTTTTAGCATAAGATTAAAATCTCTAAATTTTTCCATAAGAGTAAGTTTCCCAATCACCTCTGAAACGATCAATTTGATAATCCTCCATTTCAACATCATAGTGGTTAGTATGCTCTAATTTCATTTCCCCTTCTAACTTTGAAATATATCTATCAACACCTGGTAATTTTTGTAAAGAGATTTTTCTTCGTTAATTGTAGTTGCAACACTTAATCTAGCTTTAAAAATTCTATCGGCATAGCTAGAATTTTCAGGGTAAATAAAAATTTCGTTCGTTGTTCCTCCAGCCCATACAGAAACTTTCCAATCATCTTTTTAATAACTCTTTTCATTTTCCCCTCCTGTCACAAAAAAATGTAAAATAAAAGAAAATATAACTTTCCATTTATTTTTCATATAAATTTTACACCTTTTTAAATTTTTACAACCAAAATAATAATATGTTATAATAAAAAGAAAAATAAGGAGTGAAAAAATGAAAAATAATTGATTCACATGTTCATTTAAATAGTGAAAGATTTGATGAAGATAGAGACGAAGTTTTTAAAAAGAATTGAAGAAAATTTAGATTTTGTTGTAAATATTGGTTATGATTTAGAAAGTAGTGAGATAAGTGTTGACTATGCAAATAAATATTCTTTTTGTTTATGCAACAATAGGTTTTTCATCCAGATGAGATCGAGGGCTACAGTGATGAAGCTGAAAAATTAGAAGAACTTGCAAAAATAAAAAAGTTTTAGCAATCGGAGAAATTGGTTTTAGATTATCATTGGATGACAAGACCCAAAAGAAGAGCAATGGGAAATTTTTAGAAGACAACTTCGTTTAGCAAGAAAAACTTAATAAACCTGTAGTTATTCATACAAGAGAAGCAATGGAAGATACAATAAATATTTTAAATGAATTTTCCAGATATAACAGGAATTTTTACATTGTTATCCAGGTTCAGTTGAAACAGCTAAAAGAATGATAGATAGATTTTATTTAGGAATAGGTGGAGTATTAACTTTTTAAGAATGCAAGAAAATTAATTGATGTTGTAACAGATATACCAATAGAAAAATTGGTTATCGAAACTGATTGTCCATATATGGCTCCAACTCCATATCGTGGTCAAAGAAATGAGCCCATTTATACAGAAGAGGTTGCAATTGCTGAGTTAAAGAATATATCTTATGATGAAGTTGTTAGAATTACTAATGAAAATACGAGAAAGGCATATAGAATGTTATGATAATTGGAATCGGTAATGACATTATAGAAATAGAAAAGAATTGAGAAAAGCAATTTTTAAAAGAGGGTTTCAAAAATAAAGTTTATACAGAAAGAGAGCTTGAAAATATTTTAAAAAGAGGTAACAGAGTAGAAACTTATGCAGGAATTTTTCTGCTAAAGAGGCAATTTCAAAAAGCTATCGGTACTGGTGTTAGAAATTTTGCATTGACTGATTTAGAAATTTTAAATGATGAATTAAATAAACCTTATGTTATCATTTCAGAAAGATTGGATAAAATTTTAAAATCTAAGAGTGAAAAATTACAAGATTGAGATTTCAATTTCACACTCAAAATTATATGCAACTGCTGTGGCAATTGTATTCGAATAAAAGGAGATAAATATGGATATTTTAGAAATAAAAAGAGAATTTTCAGATATGAAAGAAAAAAACAGATGGAATCAGGAGGTCTCTTTGACTTAGAAAAAGAGAAAAATTGACTATAAACGAACTTGAAAAATTGACTTTTTGAAGATGGTTTTTGGTCTGATAAAAGGAAAAAGCTCTGAAATTATAAAAATATGAATTTTTGATATTGTAGGAAGATATGAAAACTTGCTACAGAAGTTGAAGATGAAGAAGTCTTAATTGATTTTTGTTGAAGCAGGAGAAAATTCCTTTTGAGAATGAACTTGAGGAAAAACATAAAATTTTAAAAATGATATTGAAGAATTTGAAATAAATTTAATGCTAGATGGAGAATATGATATGAATAATGCCATCGTAACAATACATTCGGGAGCTGGAGGAACAGAAGCTTGTGACTGGGCAGATATGTTATACAGAATGTATTTAAGATGGTGTAATTTGAAAAATTATAAAGTTTCTGAGTTAGATTTTATGGCAGGAGACAGTGTTGGAGTTAAATCTGTAACATTTTATGGTTGAAGGAATTAATGCTTACGGATATTTGAAAGCTGAAAAGGGAGTCCATAGACTTGTTAGAATTTCTCCGTTTGATGCAAATAAAAAGGCATACATCTTTTGCATCTGTTGAAGTTGTACCAGAAGTTGATGATAATGTCGAAGTTGAAGTCAAACCAGAAGATATTAGAATTGACACATATAGAGCAAGTGGAGCAGGCGGGCAACATGTTAATATGACAGACTCAGCTGTTAGAATTACTCACTTTCCGACAGGAGTTGTTGTTACTTGTCAAAAAGAGATCTCAACTTGCAAATGAGAAACTGCAATGAAAAATGTTGAAATCAAAACTTTTAGAAATTGAGTTGAAGAAGAAGAAGAAGAAATGAAAAATTCAAGGAGAACAATCAGATATTGGTTTGGGGAAATCAAATTCGGTCTTATGTATTCCAACCTTATGCTTTAGTTAAAGATCACAGAACAAATACAGAGATTGGAAACGTTAAAGGCAGTTATGGATGGTAACATAGATGATTTCATTAATGCTTATTTAAGATGGGTAAAAAGAATAAAATATTTAATTTAATAAAAATTTTGATGGAGACTTTATGAAAATTTATGCTATCTTAGCAGCAGTTGTAATTATACTTATCTTTGTTACATTTTCTTTATTTACTTATCATTCAAAATTTAAAACTGAGGTAGATAAAAATAAAAAGAGTTGAGTGTAGATATTCAGAAAATTTATGATGAGAGAAAAATAATTTAAAAAGAATTTCAATTAAAACACCTTACGATAGAATAAAAATATTCTGCTGATGGTGAATATATTTTTGGTTTTTCAGAAAATGGAAAATTATTGTTGAGCATAAAAAGATTCTCCCTACCACCAATGAAGGAATAGTAAAATATTTCTTTAACAATTTTTCAATTAAAAGAAATTGGATATTTAAAAGGAAAAATCTAAAATTTTTTCAGGAAATTAATAAAATATAATGAAAATGGAAAAAAATTTCTGAAGAATTAACTTATTCTAATGGAATTTTTAAACGGACAATATTTAGCATATTTTGAGAATGGTGTAGTTGGAGAAAGATATAATTACAAAAATGGCGAGCTTGATGGAAGATGTTATAATTATTATGAAGATGGAGCAAGTTGCTGAAGATTACACTTATATAAACGGAGTTGCAACTGGTAACTATTTTTATATTATGAAAATGGAAAAACTTAAAGAGCAAGGCAAGCTAAAAATGGAAAACTTAATGGAAAACGTATACTATATCATAATCAATGGAAAGCTTGAACAAGTTGCTAACTTAAAGGATGACCTGTTTGAAGGGCTTGTAGAAAATTATAATGAAGATGGAAAAATTATTTTTAAAAGTTTTTAAAAATGATAAATTAAATAGAACTCCATAGATTACTATGACGATAGCGATGATATTGAAATTATTACTCCATATAAAGATAATAAAGTTGATGGGCTTAGAGTTTTCATATTATAAAAATGGAAAAATTAAATTTAAAAGCTTTTTATAAAGATAACTTTTTAATTAGCCCTATTTTTAAGTTATCATGAAAATGGTGTCTTGTCCTCAAGAGAAGATTATAAGAATATTGAATTTGGAGACACTACCAGAAACGGAGCTTATACTTCATACTATGAAAATGGTCAAATCAATTATCAAGGAAACTATGATAATGATCTTGCTCAAGGGAGTTTCTTAGTTTTTATGAAAATGGAAATTTAAAAAGTAGTGCAATCTATAAAGATGCTCTCATCCAAGGAGAAGAAAAACATTACGATGAGAATGGAAAAATTTCTGAAAATTCTTATAGAAGATGGAGATAAATTACATTATAAAAAGTACTATCCGAATGGTAATCTTGAGGAAGAAGGAACTATCGTTAATGAAAAAAATTAATGGTGAAGTCAGCGAATATCGGGAAAATGGAAAACTTAAACAAAAAGGAAATTTTTAAAATGGTAAAAGCTGATGGAGAAATATTTTTCTATGATGAAAACGGAAAAATTTGTAGATTATATATAAAAAGGTAAAGAAGTTAATTAAAAAAAGTTTTTGAAAAGTTTAATACTTATGATAGAATGTAAATTGAAAAATTTTCTAAAAAGAAAGGAATGATATAGATGTGTACTGAATGTAAAAAAAGAGTTAGAACAAGAGTAGCACCTTCTCCAACAGGAGATCCACATGTTGGAACTGCTTACATAGCATTATTCAATATTGGTTTTGCTGCATCAAACGGTGGAGATTTTATTTTAAGAATAGAGGACACTGACCAAAATAGATATACGGCAGGATCTGAACAAAATGATTTTTTTGATTCATTGAAATGGTTAAATTTAGATTATTCAGAAGGACCTGATGTGGGTGGAGAATACGGACCATACAGACAATCTGAAAGATTTGAATTATACGGAAAATATGCAAAAGAATTAGTTGATAAAGGTGGAGCATACTATTGTTTCTGTGACCAAGAAAGATTAGAAAATCTAAGAGATAGACAAAAAGCTATGGGACTACCTCCTGGATATGATGGACACTGTCGTTCACTTAGCAAGGAAGAAATTGAAGCAAAACTTGCTGCTGGAACTCCTTATGTTATAAGATTGAAAATGCCTTACGAGGGAGAAACAATCATCAACGATAGATTAAGAGGAGAGATTGTTTTTGAAAATAGCAAAATAGATGACCAAGTTTTATTGAAAGCAGATGGTTTTCCTACTTACCATTTAGCAAATATAGTTGATGACCATTTGATGGGAATAACTCATGTTATAAGAGCTGAGGAATGGATTCCGTCAACTCCAAAACATATACAATTATATAAAGCTTTTTGGTTGGGAAGCACCAGAATTTATTCATATGCCGCTTTTTAAGAAATGACGACAGAACAAAAATTTCAAAAGATCCTGTATCTTTGATTTTGGTACAAAGAAGAAGGATATTTGAAAGAAGGACTTGTTAATTTCTTAGGACTTATGGGATATTCTTATGGAGATGGACAAGAAATCTTCAGTCTTGAAGAGTTTAAAAAGAATTTCAATATTGATAAGGTTTCTCTTGGTGGACCAGTATTCGACCTTGTGAAATTAGGTTGGGTAAACAACCAACATATGAAAATGAAAGATTTAGGAGAACTTACTAAATTAACTATTCCATTCTTTGTAAAAGAAGGATATTTAAAAGATGAAAATGTAAGTGAAAAAGAATTTGAAACTTTGAAAAGATAGTTGAAATTGAAAGAGAAGGGGCAAAAGACTTTAAAAAGAAATTGCTAAGAACTCAAGATTTTTTCTTCGTTGATGAATTTTCTTTACCTGAATTGAAAGAAGATATGGAAAAGAAAGAAAGAAAGAGTGTAGAAAAACTTTTTAAATTCTCTAACTGATGAAGTTGGTTTTGAAATCTATAAAATTATTTATTGAAAAATTAGAAGCTTGGTCTGAAATGATTTTACTGCTGAACAAGCAAAAGATTTATTGCATTCATTGCTTGATGATTTACAAGAAGGACCAGGAAAAGTATTTATGCCTCTAAGAGCTGTTTTTAACTGGAGAGGCTAGAGGAGCAGATCTATATAACGTTCTTTATGTGATTGGAAAAGAAAGAGCCTTAAAGAGAATTAAAGATACTGTATATAATATAGCTATATAACAAAAAGAGCTGTTGTGTTTAGATATCTAAATGCAACAGCTCTTATTTTCTTTATAATTTTTTTAAAAAGTTTTCAATTTCTTCTAGTTGTTCTTCAGAAAAATTTTAATATTTTTCACTAGATAATTTTTGGCAGTCATTCCTTGTCCTTCAATCACTTTTTCCAGAAAAATGAGCCATCATAGATAAATGAACTACCACAAGAGGGGCTTCTCTTTTAAAATTGCAAAGTGAACTTGATTTTTATTTGCCACCTTAAAAGTTTTTCTGCTCCATCTAAAAAAATTCATCTGTTATATCTCTCTGATCCTTGCTAAAAACTTTATCTCCTCTTATTTCAGAGGGAACTCTTGGTCTTGGCAAACCAGCAAAAGTCTCAGGGCAAACTTTTACTAATTTTACATTATATTTTTAACAATTCCACAAGTTCTGGAGTCAAATTATTTCCACCTGAATATTTAACATTATCTCCTAATAAACAGAGCACTTATCAACACTTTAATTTCTTTTTCCATATCGTTTTTCCTTTATAAATAAAATTTTTAAATTAAAAACAGCTAATACAAAAAAATTTTATAAAAGCTGTTTTCAAAAATTCTTTTTAGATTTCTCTTATATGAATATTTTTGACTTCTGTCAGGTCCAACAGAAACAACAGATATTGGGCAACCAACAATTTCCTCAATTCTTGCCAAATATTTTTACAATTTTCAGGTAAATCTTCATATTTTTTTAATTTGAGTAATATCTTCGTCCCAACCATCTAATTCTTCATAAATAGGTTTTGCTCTGTATAAAGATTTTGTGTCAGCAGGTACATAGTCATAAACTTTTCCCATCAATTTCATAAGCAGTACAAATTTTTAATTTTTCCAAGCCCACTCAAAACGTCAATCTTAGTTATAACTATATCAGTTAGTCCATTTATTTCAGTTGCATATCTTCCAACAACCAAATCTAACCAACCCACATCTTCTAGGTCTACCTGTAACTGCTCCATATTCATAACCAATCTTTCTTATTTTTCTCCAAATTCTCCAGTCAATTCTGTAACAAAGGTCCTTCTCCAACTCTTGTTGTGTAGGCTTTCATAACCCCTATACCCTATATCTATTTTTCTTGGAGAAACTCCAGCTCCAGTTGTAACTCCAGCAAGAGTAGGAGATGATGATGTTACATAAGGATAAGTTCCGTAGTTGATATCTAGCATCATAGCTTGAGGCTCCTTCAAATAAAACAAGTTTGTTTTCATTCAAAGCTTTATTAACTATTGGAATTGTATCAACTATTCTATGTTTTATTTTTCAATATAACCTTTGTATTCTTCAAAAATTTTATCAAAATCTAGTGGCTCAAGACCATAAACTTTTTGTAAAAATTTCATTTTCTTTTCAAGTTGTATCTTAATTTTTCTTCAAATTGTTCTAGGTCTAACAAGTCAGACATTCTGATACCATCTCTTGAAATTTTATCAGCATAGCAAGGTCCAATTCCTTTTTTTAGTTGTGACCTATTTTAATTCTATCTTCAATACTTTCTCTCAATTCATCCATTTTTGATGTGGTAAGGCATAATGACATGAGCTCTATCACTTATGATAACGTGATCTGTTTTTAGCTCCTCTATTTTCTAAACTTGCAAGCTCATCCAGTAAAACTTTTGGATCAACAACAACACCTGGTCCGATGATACAAGTTCCTGCATGAAGCACTCCTGATGGCAATAATTTTAAAAATAAATTTTTCTCCGTTTACAACTACAGTATGACCTGCATTATTTCCACCTTGAAATCTAACAACATAATCAGCCTTATCAGCTAAGACATCTATAATTTTTCCTTTCCCTTCATCTCCCCATTGAGTACCTACTACAACATAACCTGCCATTTTTATACCTCCTACACTATATTTCGATATAGTTTATATTTTTTTATTATATTTATGTAAAAATAATTGCTCAAACTCTGTTTTTAATATTATTCTCTGCTTTCTCTGAATTATATAAATCAGGGTATGATAAATTACTTCATAATTTTTCTAAAGTTTTTACTAATTCTAAAACATCGTTATAATAAACATCGTGATCTGTCTTCAAAAATATAGAACTCCATCTTTTTCATAATCTTATCTAAAGTTTTAAATAAGCTCTCTTGAATAATTCTATTTTTCTGTTCCTTCCCAAGGATCAGGAAAATTTATATACAATTCTGAAATTTCATTTTTCAGCCAAGAAATCTTCAAGTTCTTCCCTCTTTTTCTCAAAAAGCAACATTACCAATATTTCTTTTTCTACATTTTTCAGCAGCCATTACCAATCTTTTTGAATCTAAGTTTCCAAACCAATAAAATTTTTATTTTTGATTTCTCTCAGCTAACTGACGATAAAAATTTCCACTACCAGTTCCAATTTCAAAGAGCTATTGGTTTGAATTTGAAAAATGTTCGCTCCATTTTCCTTTTTCTTTTCATTACATCATTATCGTACATTATATAATCAGGATAATCAAGTAATTTGTACATATAGATATTGTAATTTGATTTTTCGGAATGGAAAAATGCTTCCATAAATTAATTTCCTTTTTCTGTCATATTTTCTTTTTCATATTTAAATTTTCCTTTTTACAATATTTAAAAGCAAGCAATTTATTTTCATCAAAAATTATTAATTTCTTGATCCAAATTATTTTTCAGTTTCAATTTTTCTTATTGTCTCCACAATATCCTTAGAGCTTTCAACTTGAAAACCAATTTTTCTTTTCAAAAATTTCACTTGCTATATCAAAAACATTTTTGAGTATATTTTCCAAATATTAACTTCTTTCTATAAAATAAAGGTTCAAGTAAATTATGCCCTCCAATATTTACCAAAGTTCCTCCAACAAAGGCAAGATCTGATATGGCATAAAGTTTTTCTTACTCCATTTTTATCCACAGAATAATATCACTTTCTTCTTCAGAAGATTCAAGCTCACTGTATTTCAAGTAAGAAAAATTATTCTCTCTTATCATATTTTCAATTTTTGGTATTCTATCTAAATGTCTTGGAACAATTATTAAAATATAATCTTTTTAAATTTTTATACGCCTCTAAAATTATTTTCATCTTCACCTGTTCGAGTACTTCCGGCAACAAAATTTTTTTCTATCTTTTTATATTTAAAAATTTTTATAATTTTCTTTTTCTTCATTTGAAAAATTTTTCTAAATTAATACTGAATTTTTAAATTTCCAACATTCTCAACATCATTTTCATTTGCACCTAAACTTATAATTCTTTCTTTATCAATTTCAGATTGCATATAAAAATAATCAATCAACAAGAGTCTCAATATAAATTTTAACTTTTTATATTTTGGATAACTTCTATCAGAAATTCTACCATTAACAACTACAACTCTAGCTTCCTTAACTTTTTACCTCATTTATTATATTTGGCCAAAGTTCAGTTTCTATAAGAACTAAAGTTTAAGTCTTATTCTACTTAAAATTTCTTTAATTTTTCTATCATCAATTGGAAAATATATTACTTTTTATTTTTAGGATGGGTTGAATATTTTTACAGCATTTTTCATAACCTGTATCTGTAAAAACTGAAATTAAAATATTTTTCTACAAACAGTATAAAATTTTCTAACAAGATCTTCAGATAAATTTACTTCCCCATGGATGAGCAATGTATCCAAATATATTCATCATTTTTAAATTTGAAAAATCTTGATTTAATCTTTTTATTTATAAAAGTTTTTAAATTTTCATTCATAAAAGGTTTATAAATTGCTAAAACCAATTGTTCTTTAAAAATATTATACATAAGTTATTCACCTTTGCTAAAAATTTAATCATTACATCGTATTATAGCATTAGGATAAATGAAATAGCAATTTTTATTTTTCCCTTTGGCTTTCTGTTACTGATAATTACAAGATAATAAATGTTGAGAGAGAATTAAGAGAAAGATATTTCTGTATTTATTGCCGTAGCCCTAGTTATTTGCTCCTTTTCTACTTTATCATAGACCACAGATATATTAGGAACTTTAGGACTAATACTTTCTATTTGATACAGAAGCTGAAAAATTAATTACTCCTCCAATAGAACTACCTTTAGTAACAAATATATTATGTACAGTTCCTTTTTGAATTTTTATACTTACCAAATATTATCTTCAAAAACAGCATAGATATCTATTTCTTGACCTTCTATAAATATTAAAATATTTTTCTACTATGTATACCCACAAGTTATATCTATCCATAAATTGCAATCGATCAAAATTTTTATAAAAACTTGTATTTTTATCTTTAGTATTATTTGCTTCTAAACAATTTATTTTTTATCTAAACTATCTTTAAATCTCTTTTGTATTTCAAATTCTCTCTTTTGTATTTTCAAATTCATCAGGGACAAAATTTTTCTCTATTTTTCAATTTTATCTATAAAAGGTATTTCTAAAAATCTTTATTTCTGTTTATAATTTTTCTATATCTGACTCTGTAGCAATAATAAATCTATTATTAAAAGAATTATATTTTGAATAATTCATCATCTATATAAATTTTACAAGATATATATATAGGGTACTGAACTTTCAAATATTATTCTTAAATCTCTATACCATTCTAAAAGAATCAGAACTATCGTACTTACATATATATACTCTTTCTCTTTCACTTTAAAATTATAATCACATAAAATAATCAATTCTTCTCTTGTTCCATTTTTGAATAGTTCTTCTTCACCAGTAATCTCATAAGTATGTTTCAAAAGTTTTTCCATATGCAGAATCATAACCAAAAATCCATTTCTTTTTGAATAATATTGTAGAGATCATCCCAATTTTATTCTATTCCCTAAATCTATAACCCATTCTTTTTCGTTTTTATAATTTTCAAGTATTTTTTCCTATTACTCTTTTTCTATTACTAATTGATTTTTCTAACATAATTCCTCCATTATTTTATTCTTGTAAAAGTTTCATAATGATCCTCAGAAAAAGTAAACAGAACCATCACTTCCAGCAACAAACCTAAAAGTATCCCTACCTGTTGCAGTAGGATCTTTTTAAAAACATCAAATTCTTTATATGTTATTTTTATCCCCATCAACAGTTTTTCAGGGAGTAATTTAGTAAAATTTTGGTATCCTTTCCCGCATTTTTGGTCCATCTGGTCCATATTGTCCTTTCCACCCTTTTTATCATATTTATAAAAACATCTTTTACATTTGTAGAAAGTTCTTTAAAATTATTTTTCAATTTCTTTCTCTGTTAATCTTAAATAATTTGTAGTAGGATTTTTATTTCCTTTTAAATTTACCTCTTTAGAAAAATTCTTTCAATTTTTTCTTTATTTAAACTATCACTTAAGGCATTATCTTTCTTATTTTTCAGAAGCTACTGATTTTTGGCCTTTTATTTCTGTGTCAGTATTTTTTTAGTTACAGATTTAGAATTTTGAAATGAAACTTTACTTCCAGCTTCATACCCTTTCTTAGCTCCATATGCAAATGTAACATCATAGACCTATTGTCTCATCAGGAGTTTTTAGTATAAAGATAATAATCTCTTTCCATCATTAATAAATCTGAATCTAACAACTCTGCTTGTTTTTATTTCAAATCTATTTTCATTATCTTTGTAAAATTCTGGAGCCAATACTTTCATATTGTTAATTTGATTTTTAGTTACAGGAATCTTAGGTATATTTTGACTTTTGATAATAGTTATAAACTGTAGTAGTTACGACAGCTCCCATTATTACTGGACCAATATATGGAATTTTTAGTTGCAGCTCCTAATGCTAGACCTGTAACTCCACCTTTAGCAAGTCCTTCTTTAGCTCCTTCATATGCTGATCTTACATAATGATATTCTTTATCTAAGTATTTGCTTCTAGCTATATATAAATTTTGCTTTTTCTTTATTCTTTTTCTTGTGGAATTAATTCTTGTAGTTTATCATATTCTCGTTTAGCAACTTCAGGTCTATTCCAACCATCTATTGCGTAGTTTATATTATCTTCAATATTTTTACATATTTCTCACTAAGATTTTTTTACTTCCTTTGTATCAACTTCTGTTCCATACAATTCATAATTTTTCAGCTATTTCATTTATTTTAGAAGCATAAATTAAAAGTTTTTATTTATAGAATCTTTTCCAGCTTTTATATGTTTCACCATATTTATCAGAAGTAACTTCACTATTTTCATTCATTACAGCAACATCAAAATCTTTTTACACTTAAAGAATCATTTTTTATTCTTTATCATCTTTTTCAACTTCTCTATATGCTATTGCTCAGCTGTTGTTGATTTTAATTTGCCTTGTAATTTTTCTTTTTCCAAGATTATTTTTAAATCTTCCTTTATTTTTCCACTCTCTAGCTATTGCTGGTCTTAATTTATCATCGCTAATATCTTTATTGATAAATATTTTTTCCAGTAGACTTATCATAAAAAGCCTCTAAGCTATACGGACTTCCTGTTTCTTTTTATTCCCTAGTTCTTTTTAACTCTTCTATTCTTTCTTTAACAGCAAGTGATAAATCTTTTCACTATTAGGATCAAATTTTTCAATTATTTACACCTAATTTATCTTGTAAATCTTTAGCGCTATATTCTGTATTATGCAATAATATCAATTTGATTTAAGTTTTGAGCTTCCATTACAGATTGCTTTTATTTCAAGCAAAGTTCTTTTTCATTTTGTCCTATATCATCGCCATTAGTTAGGATATTATCTATAACAATACTAGTAGCTGTCGCTTTGCTCTCAACGATTGAAAGTTCTAAATCTTCCTTAAATTTATTTAGATTAGATAAATAATCTATTGTCTGCGCTTCTACATTAACATTAGTATTTGTTTTTATCATCTTTTGTAATTTCTATTATTGTATTAATATCTCTATTGATTTCATCTCCCCGATGATTTTTCCAATTTCAACATTACCAACAACAGTATTTTTTTGTTGTAGATCTTAAATCAGAATTAGAATAATTAACTCCTACTCCTGTTAATGTTGGATTTGAACCTTTAGAGTAAGATGTTCCAACAGAAGCTCCAACAGTCTTCATCTTATCAATATTATCAAGATTTTTACCTGCATATTTCATTTATTTTAATTTTTCCATTGTCCGTTGTACCAATTATTGCAGCAGTATTTTTCAGCTTTTACCTATTGATAAATTACTATTTTCTCCTACAATGAAATGATGATGGAGTATCTACATATCTTCTCTCTCCATTAGTTTTAGATAAAGATAAATCTCCTGACACTGTTCCACTTGGAGAAACTCCGACAGAACCACTGTATGAACTACCTTTAGTTACGGGAAGTATTTTGTTTACTTTCAATTTTTAAGTTTTCAATATTACCTGTAACTGTTTCCACCCTCTTGATTAAATCCAGAAAGTGTCATATTTTTTGTATTGTTATGCACTTCATCTACATTTATAAACGAACCATTTTGATAAATGGTTTCATCTGTATTCATCTTAGAACCTGAGGCTGATACTCTTACTGCATCGACATTCATTTTACCTTGTTCATCAAAAACTTAGTCCTGCAGATACTCCTGTACTTTTTGAAGAGCTTCTATTGTAATTATTAAGCTCAACAGCAGTCTTGTTAATATTTTCTACATTGTTATAGATAAATTTAGTATTTTTAGCTTGAGTTCCATCATAATTTACAGTATTTACATTATTGTAAGTTATACTTGAGTTACTATCTTTACCTTGAATATTAGTTACAACAGCATTTTCATTATGCGATTTTTGATTTACTTTCAGATCTTGTAAATCCAAGATTAATATCAGTACTTAAATAGAAATCATTATCAACCTTAAAAATTTCCATTCTTAACATCATTTGTAGTAGCTCTCTTATTGTCTAAGTTTTTTATGTTGTTGCTTAGTCCAGAAACAACACCAGTAATAGTATTAACTCCATTTGCAATACCACCAATACTATCTCCCAAACTTCATTTGTTTAACTGCATCTATTCCTTGTTTTGCTCTATCAAGCGCTTGAGATTTAACTTGTACTGATAAATTTATTCCACTTGATTTTGTACTACTTTCTATCTCGTGTATATCTTTTCTTGCACCAAAGGTTACATCTCCATTGTTAATTGATATTTTTCCATGTTCAAAAATTAGTTGCAGTTATCTCTGCTCCCCTTATTTTAAAACAGTTCCATCTCCTAATATTAGAGTTGATTTATCATTTGTTAAATCTTTTTCCATTTGTTGTAGTTTTTTGTTTTTCCATAGCCTACACTAAAACTATTTGAAGTTATACTCGCACTAAAACCTTTTTTTAGATTTTTCGTGTTCATAAGTGCTATTTAATTTTTGGCTATCTGTTGTTAATTTTCCAACAATTAGAAATTATCTCCTAAAAGCTAAAGTCGATCCAATAACTTCAATATTTCCTGCTAGTATTCCTTGATTTTTACAATCAAATTACTTTCCAGAATTAAATTCTTGATGACTTTTTCTTTTTCAGAGCTAGATAATCAAAAATCCTTTTTGATTTATTTTTGCTTTTCTCTATTTTTGTAATCTATTCCTGATTCTAGTTTAATATTTTTACATCAATTAATGCTGTATCTGTTGTAACTAGTTGAAGCTTTAATATTTAGATTATCTGCTGAAACTTGTAAATCTTTTTGCTTGTAATTCAGAGCCAACATTCTTTTTAAAAACCATAGCTTTGGAAATTATTTGAATCTTTTCCAAACTTTTGTTCTCCTGTTAATTCTATTGAATCTAAATTTACATCTTTAGCATTGATTACAACTTTTTTTCTCCTGATGTAAATGCACCCTTTGAAGTATATTTATCTGCTTCAATATATGTTAAACCATTTGAAGATATTTGTCCAGCTGAAGCTATTTCATTAAATCTGCTTCTATCTAAATTAGAATTATTATGCTATTTCTCTTGTAGTACTTTCATTTGTAATATTTTTGCAATTAATATTAATTCTTTTTCAGCTGATATTTTTTTGCACCACTGTTTGATAAGTTTTTGAAAGCTATTAAACTTGTTTTTATCTCCAGTTATTTCTCCAAAATAGTCGCCTATACTTTTATTTTTATTTCATTTGCTTGTATTAATGTTTTACCAGTGTTTCCAATAACTCCATTATTCATTTACTTTATCAGCTTTAATAGAAGTTAGTTCTGTTCCAGCTATTCTATTTTTACCATCATTTTAACACCAGCTATTGTACTTTGAGATAAATATACTTTTTGGAGCTAAGACTTTAAGTCCATTTACTTGTTGATATTCATACCATAAAATATCTTTATCAAGATTTTTGATTTGTTCTTTTGTTAAAAGCTGTTCCGATAATTAGATTTTTGTTTTTAGCTTCTATTTCTGCATTATCAATTAAATTTTTACGTCTAAAAGCTTTTCCATTTAAAAATCTTGTTCCTAATTTTTTCAATAATAGTTCTTTCTATTAATTGATTTTTCATAGAAAAGCATCTCCAAGTCTTTTTACTTTGTCCCACTTATTAGGGTTGTAGTTTTATTTTATCTAGAAAATAATCACTACCGTAGTATGAACTTTGAGCAATGTATTTAAGTCTTGTTTCATTATATATTTTGATGTAGGTTTTACATTTTCAATAAATAACGAACTTTCAAGCGCAGGTAATATATCAATTTTTCCTGATTTTTAAAATATCTCTGATTGCTTGAGTATTAGTATATATTTCTGCTCTATTTTTCTGAAGAATTTAGCGGATCATTTATTGCTGTTGTTGGAATATTTACTTGATTTGAAGCAATATTAACAGTTGCATTTGTTTTTGAATTTCCTTGAGCAATATTTTTGAATTTATTTCTTGATGAGTAATAGGTCTATTTATTCTTATTTTACCTTGTGCCTCATCAATTCTATTATCTCCTTCAGTTATAGTTGGATCAATAACTTGGTTATCAACTATATTTCCAGTTATATTTACTTCTTTTCCCTCAATAATACTAGATCTGCAGTTACATAAGCATATCTTCCTACATACTTATCAATATATTTATATCTTTTTCCACTGATAGTAGTTAAGTGGTTTCCATACTCATCTAAAAACAGGAACTCTTTACTTTTATCCAATCATTTTTGAAAAATCTCTGCATACTTTGCATTTGCAGTTGCTTAGGTGCTTTATTCCATGTGCTGTAAATTTAAGTCCTCTGAACTCATTGTAAGATCCATAATTTCTTCACCAGTTTTTAACTCGAATAGGATCTTTACTAGTTGTGACTAAATTATTCAAGGTATCTGAATTAATTGTTACATTATTTTTAGCCGATATTATTGAATCTTTATTCAATAAATTTTTGAATTAATATTAATATCATTTCCTGCTAAAAATTTTTTCCATGGTTTTGTTGTTGCTTTACTAATTAATCTTTCTTTTAAAGCTGCTTTTTGGAATTTCTGCACTTTGGGTTTTAAGAATTATTCCAGGTTCATCTCCCAAATTTTCATCCATTCTATCTTTGTACTTAGAAAAAAGTAGAGAAGGATTTTTATCATTTAACATCCTACTAGAAACATCTTGGTACTTATCTCTTTGTTTAGGTCTTGCATCATCTTTCGCTCTATGTCTTGAGTTTCGAGTCTCTTCCAATACCTGAACCACCTAGAGCTCTTTTTCCAGCCATTAATTTCACTTGATGTTAAATAATCAAAATCCCAAGTTTCATAATAATGGTCATAATTATCAAGATTATCAACTTGTCCAATATTTTGTATACTATCAACATTTATATTGATATCATTAAATGCCTGAATAGTTCCAACCTTATTTAAAGATTGGCTCCTTCTAATTTAATATTTTTAGCTAATATTTCTCCTCTTTGGTTTTCAATATCTTTAGCCTTTATTGTTAAATCGTTATTTGAATAAAGAGTTTTTCCTTGGTTATTTAAAACTTTTTCACTTGTATTAATTGTGTAAGGCTTTTTTCTGCGCTCTATCAAATCTTTGTTATTTATATTTTTAGCTGATATATTAAGACTTTTGTCCACTCAATATATTTTTCATTTTCCACATCACTATCAGCAACAATTTTTTTAAATTTTTAGTAGATAATTCTTTTTATTCGTAAAAATTATTTGCTTTAATATCTATTGAATTAGCTGAAGTTGTTTTTCCATTATTCAGGATATTTTTTCCTTTATTACAAGGTTATTTTTCTCCATGTAAATCTGCAACTAGATTTATGTCTTCATCACTTGTAAGTGTTGTATCGACTCCACTTATTGTTCCAGTATTTGAGAAATTTTTAGCATTTTTTCATTTCAACAGTGTTTGAAAGAATTTTATCTGAATTGCTAAGTTCTGAATTATTTAATTCTATCTTATTATTTGATACTATCTCTCCACTATTCGTAAGTTTAGTATTATTCGCAGAAATATTATTGAATGCTGCAATTTTTAGAATTCTCTAATTTTTCCAGTTTCAATAGTTATATCTTTAGAAGATAGAATATCTCCAGTATTTTTTTAGTTGTATTTGTTTCTACAAAAATATTTTCAGCTTTAATATCCTTAGTATTTATTAAATTATTTCCATCAACAGATAATTTTGTTTCAACTATTTTTGAGTTATTAAGAGAGCCCTTGATTTCAATTTTATCTCCTGAAACAAAAACTCCTGAGTTATCAACATTAGCGCTTAAAAATATTTTTACTTGCTATTAAATTTTTTTCTTATTATCAATATCTTTTGATGAGAAATTCTCATCAGTTAAGATAGTTCCATCATTATCAACATTACCTGTAATAGTTATATTATCTTTAACTTGAATATCTTATTTGTTAAATTTCCTACAACATTTAGCTTATTTTGAGTTGATAATTCTCCCTCATTAATCAGATTAGCTGTATTAATATTTCCGATAGCATTTAATTTATTTGTATTCTTTTGTATCTTTAGCTGAAAAAGATGAGTTAGTTAAAATTTCTCCAATATTTTTCTGCATTATCCTTAACTGTTATTTCTTTTGAGACTTTTAATTTTTATCTGAATTTTTAAAGTTCCCTTGACATCAAGTTTACTATCAGTTACAAGAAGTCCACTATTATCAAGATTATCTACTTGTATTTTATCTTTAGCAACCAACTTATTTGTTGTTTTAGTATCTTTAGCTGTAAAGGAAGATTGAGTTGCAATAATACCAGTATTAAGTGCATTACCTTTAACTGTTATTTCATTCGTTACTTGAATATCTTTAGAATTTTTAAGCTTCCATCTATTTTCAAATTTTTTTATTTGTTCCGATAAAACCTGAATTTTCAAGATTTCTATTTCTATTTTTATCTTTTAGCAATTAATTTGTTTGTTGTCTTTACATCTTTTTGAAGTGAATGTAGAATCAGTTAGAATTTTTCCCTATGATTTTCTACATTACCTTTAACATCTATTTTAGATAGTGCCTCTATCTCTCCAGTATTTTTAGCATTTGAAAATACAGCGATTGCTCCCTTAGATTGAATTTTTACCACTGTTGTCGAAACTCCCATTAGTTGTAATTTCTTTTCCTACAACTACAGTTTTTTTGTATTGAAAAAATTTTTGTATTTAATTTCCATCGGCTGATATATTTGCATTGTTTTCAACATTACCATAAGAACTAAATTTCCCTGCAGTTTTTGTAACATCTCCATTTAATTTAATGCTATTAGCTGATATATTAATATCTTTAGATGAAAGCGCAGAAGTATTTTGTTCATAATCACGAGCTTTTACATCGATACCTTCACCTTGTATTTTTGTAACATGTATTTTCCATCAGCAGTAATTTCAAGTTTCTTGTTTCTTGAAGTGATAAAAGCTATCTGATTTAACTCCAGCACCCTCATCAGTAACTATCAATTTAACTTGACCAGCATACATACTCCCCTAGTTCGTGTGCATCTATTGCAACAGAGTTATTAACTGCATTTTTATTTGTGATATTTCCATCTTTATCTACAATATTTGAACCAGCAACAACATCTAATTTATTTGCAACTAAAGCTTCCTTGTAATTCAAGTGCTTTTTGAAATGATAGATACATAATCAGCATTTGTACCATCAAAAACCTTTAGGACCATTACAACTCTCCCTTTCTCTACATCAATCCCAACATAATCTCCATTTTGAAGATTTACTTTACCTGTTGTTGCTGTAAAGTTTTTAATATTTATTGTACCTGCACCATCAAAATATATTCCATTTTTGGTTTGAAAGGATAACGTTAACTTTTTCTCTACTTAAGGCTCAATATATCCCTCAATATTCGAACGATTAGCGCCATTTACTTGAAGAACAATTAAGCCTGCTGCTTGATTAGGAGCTAAATTAGGATTTGAATTGATAAGTCCAGCAAGATGAGATCTTCCAACATTGTCTGCATTGTTAGCACTTGTCCTTTTTATCAACATTGTATTCTAAAAATCATTAACACTAACACCACGAGAATTTGGTGTTGAAATATTAACTATTGGAATACCTGTGTCTGAAACATCAAGTTTAGCATTATTTTTGAATTTGGATCTAATACTAGTGATGAAGCAAAAATATTAGTTGTCAACAAAACTTCAAAGAATATTGCAATTAATTTTTTTGTTTAATTTTTTAACATATTACCTTCCTTTTTATTAAAATGTATATTTTTAAATTTGCTGAAATATATTTCATAGTTTTTGGTTTCAAATATGCAGAATGTTTGAAAGCTTTTTGCATATCCAAAATCAAAATCTAAATATTTTTGCAGAATATCTTTACACCAACAAGTCCACCTGTCGCATAACCAGTTCCATATTTTTGACTTGTCTCTATTGTTTTCTATTGCTCCATACGAATATGATATGTATGGACTTAAAGTTCCTAAGTTATTTATTTTTGTAATTGTATGATAATTCTTCTCCAATTTCTATTGCCTTATCTCCACTTAGATTATCTTTTTCTATGATATCCAGGAACACTTCCTAAACCACCCTACTGATTGCTTTTTCTGATGGATAAAGAACATCAGAGGAGTATGAACTTATTAAATTTGTTCTTGATACTATTCTTTCAGTTAATGGTTTTGTAATATGTTGCAGTGAAATTGTATTTTTTAAATTGTGCCTTTGGTGTAGTATCTATTTTATTTGTATCTCGCTCAGCGCCAAAATCAGTCAAACCTCTCTCATAGATCAAATTTAAACCCAATATTCCTTTCATAACTGTTGTCGTATAATTTTAAACCAATGTTTCCTATTGTTAATCTTCTATCATATAGAGTTGCTCTTTCTAAATAGTTTTTGACTATGTTTTTGTTTTTATTCCTAAATCTAAACTCAATTTAGATTTTTGATTTCTCCAAATTATTCTTTTCTAAATCAAGAGCAAAAGCTATCATTTGAAGATTTTTAAATCATAAACCGTATTAAAAGCATAGAAACTAGTATCTTTAAGAGTTTTTACTAAATGTAAATTTCAAAAGTATTGTTTCTGAATTTTTGTTGTATAGCGCAGATTAAACATATCAAGTCTTCTTTTTGTTTGGTAAGGTTTTCTCCTTTGCTTGGATCATAGCCCTTAGGTCCTATTGGTAAAATTTCTCCTGGACTTGGTACATCAGGAACATCTTTCCAACTTCTGTCAGGATCTTTCTTGTGAACGCTTGTATATGAAAAGTAAAAAATTATCTCCAATACCTAAGGGGCTGTCAATATTAAAATATGTTCCTCCTCTCCAAAAAGCATCTTGATAATTTTTCACCGTGATTATTTGTTGTGAGTCCTATCGTAAATTTATCTTTCATAATATTTGTTGCTTTTTATGATAGAATAATTTTCTTTTGTTCCAGGTAAGATTTCAATAGATATATTATTTGCTTGTAGATAATTAAAATTTTCTGAAGTTGTATCAATATTCCGAATATTTAAAATATCATTTTTCTTTAAATGAAAAAAAGAAAGAATTTCTTCATCTTATCCAAGTTATCCTCTTCATTAAAAACAACTGCTTCAATTTTTCCAGCAACTATTTCTAAATCTAAGATACCTGTTGACAAATCATTCTTTCTTATTCCTACACTACTTGTTGAGTATCCTTTAAGAACTATTTTATTTGTAAGTTCCATCAGTATATTTTTTTAATATCACTAGCACCCTAATTCTTTATTTATATATTTATTAATAACTTTATCTTTCTCTGAAAAAGATAAAAGATTATCACTGTCTGTGATATTAATATTATTTATTAAAAATTTATTTTTCATTCTCGTTATTAACTTCTAACTCTTCAACCTTAATATCAGTTGGATTAAAATTTTTTAGTTCATTGTCTTTTATCTTTTGCTCCATTAATAAATTTTTCTTGTCTAAAATTTTTTGGTATCATTTTCAAAATTTGTATCTAAATTGTTAGAAAAGAATTTGAAAATACCCCAAGAAAACTTAACAAACAAAAGACTTTTTCACAATATACCCCCAATAAAAAAATATTTGATTAATTCTAACATAGTAAATAATATTTGTAAAAGTATATTTAAAATATTTTTTTCAATTTTTAACAATCTCTTTTTCTATCTCGTTACTTATAAAATTTACAACCTCATCAATTTTTAAGTTTGTCGTATCAAGTTCAAGAGCATCAGAAGCTTTCACTAAAGGACTTTTCTTTTCTTGTGCTATCTAAGTGATCCCTTTCTTTTTAAAAGATTTTAGAACTTCATCATAAGTAATCTCAACTTTTTTTCTCCATAAATTCATTATATCTTCTTCTTGCTCTTTCCTCAGCAGAGGCAACTAAAAATATTTTTCACTTGAGCATTTGGAAAGACAACAGTTCCAATATCTCTACCATCTAAAATTACATTTTTATCAGAGGCAATTTTTCTCTGTAAATTCACAAGATTTTTCTCTAACTGCTTTTATACTTGCAACCTTAGAAACATTTTTCGTTTATAATTTCTTCTCTAATTTTTAAACTCACATCAACATTATTTAAGAAAAAAATTTATCTTCTTTCATATCTAAATTTATTTCATTTAAAATCTTTTTGAATTTTATCTAAATTATCAAAAGAAATTTTATTTTTCAAAAGATACAAAGTTATCATTCTATACATTGCACCTGTGTCAATGTAAGTAAAAGTTAAATTTTTTGCTACTAATTTTTGCTATTGTACTTTTTTTCCACTGCCTGCAGGTCCATCTATTGCAACTATTAAATTTTTTTCATTTTTCCTATCCTTTTCACTTTTAAAAATATACTGCTCTCCATTCTTTATCAGCTTTTAACTTCTACAACTTCAAGCCCAACCTCTTGAGCTTTAGTAATTACCATATCAAGTTTATCTTCAATAATTCCTGAAAATAAAACAATTGAATTTTTCTTTTTAAAATATATTTTATCTCATCTAATAATTTTTACCAAGATGTCAGACAAAAATATTACATAAGACTATATCAAATTTTTATTTTTCAATAACCTCAACAAATTTCCCTTTAAAAAGTTTTTACATCATTTAAAGAAATTTTATTTAGTTCTAAATTTTTCAGCAGCAACTTCCATAGAAAAATTCATCTATATCAGTTCCATAAACTTCTCCTGCTCCTAAAAAGTTTTTGCAGCTATCATCAGAATACCTGATCCTGTTCCGATATCAATGGCAGATTTATTTGAGAAATCTTGTTGTTCCATCAATTTTAATAAGAGTGAAGTTGTTGGATGAGAGCCTGTTCCAAAAAGCTCTACCCGGATCTAGCTCAATCACAAGTTCTTCATCTTGTTTTTCATATTCTCTCCAAGTAGGTTTTACGACAAATTTTTCACTGACCTTCTCTACAAACAAATATTTCTTCCAACTATTTTTGGTAATCATCCTCATCATATTCATAGAAATCAAGATTGTAAACTATATCCTCATCTTCAGAAAATTTTTTGAGCAAAAGTTTCTTGCAAAACTTTTTCTTTTTTTCAGAATAAATATTTAAAGGAAAATATGCTGAAACAGAACTTTTCAGAAAGTAAAAATTGTTTTTTTCATCTTTATAGAAGTTCAAAGGATCTTTATTTAAAAATTGGTTCTTCGATTTTTTAGACCCGTAACTCCAAAAATCGTAAAAAAATATCCGATATTATTTTTATATTTTTTTCTAAATCATCACTTTCATAAATTAGTTTAGCTTCTAAAACCTTCATTTTCACTCCATTGTATTCTTTTTATTTTTCACATTTTCCATCAGTAGAAATTTCTACTTCAATACCGTTCAGCCACTCATTACCCTCAGCGATTTCAAATTTTTTTGTGGCAAAGATGTCAACAATTTTTGAATTACTATTTCAGTAACAGTTCCAATGACTCCGTTTTGTGAGCCAGTCATCCCAACATCAGTTATATATCCTGTTCCCCTGATAAAATTTTTCTCATCTGCAGTTTGAACATGAGTGTGAGTTCCATATACAACCGAAACTCTTCCGTTCAAATATTTACCCTAAGTGCAATTTTTCAGCAGTAGCTTCTGTCATGAAAATCAACGATAATATTTTTTGTGGTTTTCGAAATATCTTCTATCAATTTATCAGCCCACCTAAACGGACATTCAATATTTCCCATAAAAGCTCTTCCTTGTAAACAAATCAAAAGCAATTTTATTTCCATTTTTATCGTCTAAAAATTGTATAACCTTTTCCTGCAGCACCCTCTGGATAATTATGAGGTCTTAAAAGCTCTATTAGAATTATCTAAATATTCATAAAATTCTTTTTTTATCCCAGCTATGATTTCCACCACTTATAACATCAACACCCCAAGATAAAAATTCATCTGCGATTTTACAAGTAATTCCAAAACCACCTGCAGCATTTTTCTCCGTTTACAATTATAAAATCGTAATTGTTTTTATATTTTTTTCTAAAAATGTTTGCAGAGTTTTTCTTCCGGGTCTGCCAACAATATCTCCAATAATTATTATTTTTCATATTTATTCCTTCTTATAAAAATTAAATTTTTACATTATAACATAAATTTTAAATACTCAATTAGATAATTTCTAATTTCTTAGATAGAGAAGCGTTCACTTCTCTTTGTAGTTTTAATTACTTTTATTTTTATACCATAGTTCCTAATTTTTTTCTCCACCGATCAAATGAAAATGGATATGAAAAACTGTTTGTCCTCCGTGCTCGTTACAATTTGAAACAACTCTATAGCCATCTTTATCAATTCCAAATTCTTTAGCAAGTTTTCCTATTACTATATAAATTTTTCCAATCAACAAAGCATCTTCATCTGTTATATCATTTATAGTTGGAATTTCTTTTTAGGTACAACAAGCATATGGATCAGAGCAACTGGTGCAATATCTTTAAAAGCTATTACATCATCGTCTTCATAAACTATGTTTTGCAGGAATTTCTTTATTTATAATTTTTGTAAATATTGTTGCCATAAGCCCTCCTTAGAATAAATTACAATCTTCTATACTATCTATTCTTTTTGATGTCTGCCTCCTTCAAAAGAAGCAGTCAAAAAAATTCATCAACTATATCAAGAGCTAAAACATCTCCCACAATTCTTGCACCCTAATGCCAAAATATTTGCATCATTATGTTGTCTTGTAAGTTTTTGCCATTGTTGTATTTGTACAATTTGCTGCTCTAATTCCTTTTTATTTTATTTTGCAGCAATAGAAATTCCTATTCCTGTTCCACAAACTAAAATACCAAAGTCAACTTCTTTTTTTACAACTGCTGCTGCAACTAAATGACCATACTTAGGATAATCAACAGAATCTGTGCTGTTAGTTCCCATATCAACAGTTTCAATTCCTTTTTCAGTTAAATGTTTTTATTTTTCTTTTTAATTCATAACCACCATGATCTGCACCTAAAGCTATCTTCATAATTTTTACTCCTCTTCTTCAAATCCATGAAAATGAACATGTCCGTGATCTAATTCTTCTTCTGTTGCTTCTCTTACATCTGCAACTTCTACTTCAAATAATAAATCTCTTCCAGAGAATGGATGATTAGAATCAATAAAACTTTGTCTCCATCAATTTCTGTAATAACTGCTAACATTTCTGAACCATCTTCTAGTTCAACTTCAAATTCCATTCCTTCATAAATATCATCAAAATCTGAAAAATCAGCTCTTGTTAATTCTTCTGCTAATTCTTCATCATAAGGACCATAAGCTTCATCCATAGGAATTTCTATAGATGTTTTATATCCTTTTTGTTTTTCCATCTAAAAGCAGCCTCAACTTTTTGGCAAAAATTGTCCCATACCTTGAATGTAAAAATAAGGTCCTAAGTCTGCTGTATCTTCTAACAATTCCTTTGTCTCTGCATCATACACTTTATATTCCAATGTTACTACTGAATTTTTCTGCTATTTTCATTTAATCCCCCTCTTTTAAATTTATTTAATACTAGAATACCATATATTTAAAAATTAAAAATCTTTTTATTTTAAAAACATATTTTGTTTTTATAAAATTTTTATTTTCTGTCGATGTCAATCTTTCAAGTAAGTTTAAAGCTAATTCTATTGAATTACCTGCACCCGAGCAAGTTATCAAATTTCCGTCTTCAATAATTTCTTTTTCAACAGGAATAACATCAAAAATTTTTCAACTGATTGAAATATCTTTTTATTATCCAGTAAATAAGTCGTAACTTTTTTATTTTTTATTTCTCCCGTCTCTAATAAATTTATAACCCCACTACAAACTGCTAAAAATAATTTTATTATTTTTCAAAAAAATTTTTACTAAATTTTTAAAAAAACTTTATTATTTTTTTATCATCAAAAATTTTTGCTTTTACCAAAACCACCAGGAATAATCAAAAGCATCATACGAATATAAATCTTGAAAATTATTTTTCTGTTAAAAATTTTTTTCTGGAATAATTTCTCCGCCCCAAGTACATTTTATTTTTTTCTTTATATGATACTGTTTCTAAAATTACATCTCTAAACTCTTTTTAAACCTGTAATTCTATTCCAACCAAAAATATCAGTAAAGGTCGCAACTTCAAAAAGTTCTACACCCTCAAATAAAAATTGCAATTTTTTTCATTTTTATTTTCCTCCTACTGTACATTATACAATGAAATTGTGATATAATATAAAAATATTTTTTTGATTGAGGAGTGATATAATGAGACCAGAAGTTAGAGATGCAATAAATAATATTAACAGACTAATGCAAGAAACAAAAATTTATTGATGTAAGTTCAAACAAAGAGGAGACAGTTTTTATAAGAAATACTAAAGGCAAAGAACCAGAAGTTATAGCAGAAATTATGGAAAACTTAGAATTGATTTACAAAGAAATTTCTAAAGTTCGTAATGCTGGACAGCCCGATGAATATGTTGAAAGATATTATTACCTAAGTGATAAATTTTATACTGACATTGATGAGTTTAAAAAGATTTTTCTTATACCATAAATTTTTCTTGAAAAATATGAAAAATGTTATAATGTAAAAAGGTCCATTGTAAAATATGTGTCTCTTTTGCAGCTTAATTGAGTGATTAATTATGTTATCTTTAATTTTAATATGAAAAATAATTATCGGAGGTCATTAAAATGGCAAATTCAAAATCAGCTAAAAAGAGTAATCGTAGCAGAAAGAAATAGAGTTAGAAATCAAGCAGTTAAAACTAGAGTAAAAACTATGGCTAAAAAGTTTTTAGCTACAGTTGAAGATCAAAATTTAGAAGCTGCTAAAAGCTGCTTTATCAATTGCATACAAAGAATTAGATAAAGCTGTAACTAAAGGAATTATCAAAAGAATACTGCATCAAGAAAAAAGCTAGACTTGCTGCAAAAAGTTAATTCTCTTTAATTAAACTTAACTCAAATATAAAAAGAGTCATTGACTCCTTTTTTCTTATAAAATTTTTCTACTATTTCTTTAAATACAGCTGGAACTTTTTTATTTTTGCTCTGTATAATTATAAGCTAATATTATTGTACTTCCTGTGATACATAAATTATCTTCAAAATAAATTTCATATTCAAAAATAATTTTCAATCCTTCTATTTCGATTTTTTTGTTATTCTAATTTCTATCTCTTGGTCTAAAAAAATAATTGTTTTTTTATATTGAACATTTGCTTCAACTTGGATTGTTCCACAATTGTCCCCAATATTTATTTCATCTAGTCCGTGTGATTTAAAAATTTATCTCTTACCCATTGAAAATAAAGTAATGCCCTCTCATTTTCCAACATGATTTTCCAGCATTTAAATCTTCTTGTTTTATTGTATAATTATATTTAAACATTTCCCTCTCCTATTAAAAAAATTAATTTTTTTATTATTATAAAATTTTCATTTTTAGATGTCAATAGAATAAAAATAAAAAAAGCCTGCCACATAGAATGTAACAGACTTAAATTTAAATTATATAAACTTTATTATCTTTTTTTACTAAAGGTTTTTCCACAACAAGTGAATTCACAACATTCATTTTTCTTTAACGTGAGTTTCACAATTTTTTCATCGTGAGAACAATCACAGGCTCTCTTAACTTCTATTTCGAAATCACAACATTGACACCTGTATACTTCACCTTTTTCATAGTTTCACAACTTACTGACATAATAACATACCCTCCTTAAAGTTTTTAATAACATTTTTTTACCTTATAATTTTTGTTCAACAGTACTGTATGTTTGTATGATATCATAAAACAAAAAAATTTGTCAACTATTTTTTTATTATTTTAGTAAACTTTTATTTTTTCTCTTTATGCTATACTTTAACTAAAGTAAAAATCAGGGGGATAAAATGAAAATTAGATATTCAAAAATGAAAAAAATATAGCAATCAATTTTGGAAGGATAGTTTTACTGATAATGAGGATCAAAACAAATTTCTTTTTGATAACATATTTAAAGCTGAAAATTATCTAGTACTTGAAGAAAATAATAAGATCATCTCATCTTTATCATGAAAATGATTATATTTTTTTAATTTTTAATTCTCAAAAAAATAAATTCTAAGTATATTGTAGGGTGTTTCATCAGATTTAACACAACGTAATAAAGGTTATATGTCAAAATTATTAAAGACTTCCCTTACTAATTCAAAAAGAAAAATATACCTTTTGTTTTTTTCTGACTCCTATTAATCCAGAAATCTATAGAAAATTTAGCTTTGAATATTTTTCAAATATAGATTATTTTAAATTTTCTATTGAGGAATTGTCAAATTTTAAATTACCTAGTGAAAAATTATTCTTATGTTGAACTTAATGAAAAATAGAAAAAAATTATTTAAAAGACTTAATAAAAATTTATAATTATAATATGAATAAAAATTTTTGTTTTTTTGGAAAGGAATGAGTTTTATTTTGAAAAACTATTAAAAGAAATTGAAGTAGATGAAATGAAAACTTTTTATTTTTATATAAAGACGATGTCCCTTCTGCTTATATTATTTTTCACTTTCTAAAGATAATGTTGAAGTCAGAGAGTGCTTTGCCTTAGACGGAAATTCTTACAAAAGAAATGTTAGCTTTTAATTTATGGATATAGGGACTATTATCATAAAGTTACTCTTGCTAGTCCATCAGATTCGAAAATTGAATTTCTATTCTCGAATCAATTAAATATAAAAAAAGATTTCTCAACCTTTTATGATGATGAGAATTTTTAGATCCTTTATTTATTTTTAAAAAAATTTAAATGTTACAAATTTAAAAATTTATTTAATTGATGACTTAATTCCAGAAAATAATGGAATCTATACCTTAGGGCAAAGAAGTTACTTTTTCTAAAAACTTCACAAAAGACAAGCTGATACTAATGATTTAAATTATGATTTAAAATTAAATATTAAAAATTTAGTTCCTCTTGTTTGTGGCTATCTTAACATAGATGAGCTATTATTTTTTTAAACAAAATTGAAATTAATAAGAAACATAAAGATAAGAAAAATTATAATTGAGTTGAATAAAATTTTTCTATAAAAATTCTCTTACCTTTATGAATTTATTTAAAAAGGGGCTGTTGCAAATTGATGATTTTTTTCATTATTTTTGCAACAGTTTTTCTTTGAGCATAAAAAATAGAAATCTATTTAGAAATTTTTCTATTTAAACTTCTACTCATAATTTGAGACAATTTAATACAAACTCCTTATTTTTGTTTTTAACTAAGCAGATTTTTAATGGGTGAAATACTGTTCCCATTTTTATTTTTTATTTAATTTAGAGATATATCTAGTGAACTACTCCCACCTCTTTGGGTGGGAGTAGTTCACTGCTCAGATCCTCCAGCTTCATAGATTACAACTGCTTTCATTTTTCATAGTAGAACTCCCTTACATCTCTGCCATTTTTTAATAATTGTTTTTACAAAAGTCATTTTTAGGATTAGAACAAATATTTTTTTAGGTATATCATATTGTTGAATTTCTCCTTTATCCAATACTAAAACCTTTGTTCCTAGTTTTAAAAGCTTCTAGTTATATCATGAGTTATAAAAGACAATAGTTGCTTCTGTCTTTTTTTATGTAATTCCTTTAAATCTTTTTTTGTAACTGATATCTTGTGATAGCATCAACTGCTCCAAATGGCTCGTCCATCAATATTATATCAGGATTTTGCTGCTAAGGCTCTTGCTATTCCAACTCTCTGTTGTTGTCCACCTGATAGTTCATCTGGTAATCTATCTTTTAAATCTCTTGAAAGATTTAACATATCCATTTTTTTCATTTACTATCTTTTTCAATTTCTTTTTTTATCATATTTTTAGATTTAATACATAAGCAATATTTATCGAAAAACTGTTAAATGTGGAAATAAAATATTTCCTTGAATTACATAACCTATTTTTTTCTTCTAAGTTCGATTAAATCTTCATCTTGAATATTTTTTTATTATTTATCAGTACTTCACCTTTATCTGCCTTTATAAGACCATTTATCATTTTTTAAAATTGTTGTTTTTCCCAGAACCTGATGAACCTATGATAGTTAAAAATGTTCCACATTCAATAGTCAAATTAAAATCTTTTTATTATTTCTTGATTTCCATAACTCTTTACTAATATTTTTAAATTCTATCATTATTTAGCCTCCAATAAACCTTTTTTTCTTGCAAGTATTCTCTTGCAACATCTTCTGGCTTTTTTTACCTTCACTTTCAACTTGATAATTCAAATCTGCCATTGTCTTATCATCTAAAAATATTATTTAATTTTTTTCTAAAACTGGTTTTTAATTCTGGATATTCAGATAAAATCTCACTTCTTACAACTGTTCCTGCTCTATATGATGGGTACATTTTTTTATCATCTTCTAAAACAACTACATCAGATATTGCTAGTTGTCCATCTGTTGTAAAAATTACCATAACATCAATTTTTCTTATCTTTCATAGCTTGATATTTTAGTCCTATATCCATATCTATTTTGCTTTTTTTAAAAATTCATATTATATACTTTTTTTGTAATTCTTTATAGCCATCTTCTCTTTCAAAGAAATCATATTCTGCACCAAAAAAATTAAATTATTTGAGACTTTTTGCTAAATCACTATATGTTTTTTTAAATTATATTTTTTTCTGCAATATCCTTTATTTACTGCTAGACCATAAGTATTATTAAAACCATATAAATTTACATATTCTAAATTATATTTTTTTCTTTATATTCTTTTTTGTAATTCATCAAATTTACTTTCATCATAGCTACCTTCTTTTTTAATACAGCTTCCCAGGAAGTTCCTGTATATTCAGGGTATAGGTCAAATTCTCCCTTAACCATTGCAGGCTGTATATTGGAAGTTCCACCACCAACTCCCAGTTGTCATATTTACTTTTTAAATCTGTATCTTGTTCAATAAGTTCAGTTAGCATTTGTCCTAAGATATAGCCCTCTGTCATAGGTTTTTGTTGCAATATTTATAGTTTTATCTTTTCTTTTGAATTTAAAGAAAAAAATATGCTCCAAATATAATTATGAAAAAGTCCTAAAATTATAAAGTTTAAAATTCACTTTTATACTTTGTTCTTTTTATGATTAGTCAATCTTTTTCTCCATAATTCCCTAATATAAAATCAAAAAAATCAAAAGCTAAAAAGTGCTATAAGTAAAGCTTCCAAGAAAAGTCATAGCTGAATTGTTAGTTGTTATTCCTCTATAAATTGCAACTCCCTAAGCCACCTGCTCCAACAAATGAAGCTATACCTGCAAGTGCTATTGTCATTGTAACCATATTTCTAATACCTGACATCAAAACTGGCAATGCTAATGGTAATTTAACCTTGAATAGTTGCTGTAATTTTTGTACTTCCCATTCCCTCTGATGCCTCAATAATCAAAGGATTTATATTTACAATTCCTGTGTATGTACTTCTTATTATTGGTAAAAGTGCATATATTATTAAAAGCGATAAGTGCTGTTGTATTTCCAACTCCTGTGATAGTGATAAAAAAATCCCAATAATGCTATTGAAGGTATAGTATAAAAGTATATTGACAGTTCCCAATATTAAACCTGAAAATCTTCTATATTCACTTATTATTATTCCTAGAATAATACCTAGTACACTAGCAATACTTATAGCTAACAATGAAATTAAAAACATGTTCTATTGTTAAATTAGTAAAAAAATTTAAAGTCTTCTGTCAATAATTTCATTAATTGATTTACCATTATCTATCACTTTCCTCTTTTTCTTCTAAAATTCTTAATAATTCTATGTAAATATTCTTCATATTTATCTATTTCTTCTTCACTAAAACCTTTTATACATCTTCTTTAACATCTCATCTGAAATTTTCATCAAAGAGTTTTTTTCAAAGACTTTTGCATAATCTGTTAAAATTACCAATGATTTTTCTTTTATCATTTTCATCTGTTATTCTTTTCTAATTAAATTATTTTTTTCCATTTTTTTCAAGCATAACTGTAATTGTATTCTTAGCTAAACCTGTTTCAGTTGCTAATTCTTTTTTTGAGTGATTTTTATCTTTTTGCCAAAGCACAAATAAAATCTTTCCTTGCTCTCCACTAAAAAGCATCTATACCCTTTATCACTTATACATTGTGCCAATGCTCTACTATGTAATTGTTTTTATTTTAGTTATTAGAAATCCACCTAATCTTTGCATATATATCATTCCTTTTATTTATTTTTTTAAATTAGTTCTATTTAGAACTAATTTAAAGTATACTACGTTTGTTATAATTTTGTAAAATAAAAAAAGCAGGTGATCTGCTGGAACAAATCACCCACATAAAAACCAGTATTTATACATTTTATTTAAAAAAAATTAAAAATTAAAATGTTAAATTAATGTTTTTAGATAAAAAGCATTAAATAAAAATACTACTATCAGTGAACCATAAAATAACCTTTTTCAACATCTTTCACCTCCTTAGCTTTATTTGAGATGAAGGAAAAATAATAAAGGCAATTAATTATATCATTGACAAGATAAATAAAATAAATACTATAATTAATCTAGATATAGAAATATATTGAACCATAAAAACCGAAAATAAAGGCAAAAACATCACTTACTGGAATAAGTGATGTTTTTATTTTATAAAAATAAAGGCTATTGAAAATTTTTCAATAGCCTTTAACTTTTTATTCTTCAAAAACTTTTTAAACTTTCTTTTAATTTTTTTCTATCTTATCAAGATATTCTTTTTGTATTCTTAGCTCTCTATCAATTATATGTTGAGGAGCTTTTTGAAGTGAACTTTTTCATCAGATAATTTTTCTGTTTACAGGCTCTAATTCTTTTTTTCTAATTTAGCAAGTTGTTCATTAATCTTCTTTAATTTCTGCTTCATTATTTAAAAGTCCTGTTAATATCATATATACTGATGAGTTTCCAGCTACTCTTAAAGAACTTTGTGCAGGAGCTTCTAAGTTTGCTCCACAAGTTAATTCTTCTAAATTAGCTAATTTCTTGATAAATAATTCATTCTTTTTCAAGAGTTTCTAATTCTTCTGAATTAGAAGTTGATACAACTACTTTTTGCAGGTTTTAGCAGGAGAAATTCCTTTTTCTGCTCTTATATTTCTAAGTGAAGAAACAACTTCTTTTATATATTCGAAAAGATTTTTTTCAATTTTAACATCTATTAGATTATTATCAGCTACAGGATATTGTTGTAGCATGATAGTTTCACCATCTACTTTAATTTTTTGCCAAATTTCTTCTGTGATGAATGGCATAAATGGATGAAGTAATCTCAATCCTTGTTCTAAGATAGTCCAAAGCATATATTGTGCTGTTAATTTAGAAATTTTCTTATCTTCATCATCATTATAAAGTCTGATTTTTTTGCAATTTCAACATACCAATCACAGAAATCTCCTCTTAAGAATTCATAAACTGCTTTAGCAGCATTATCAAGTTCAAAATTTTTTTCTAAACAATCTTCTACCTCTTTTTGCAGTTTCATTTAATCTTGAAATTATCCATTTTATCAACAAGTTCATAATCTAATTTAGTTTTATCTACAGATTTTACATCAAAACCTTCTAAGTTCATAATAACAAATCTTGCAGCATTCCAAATTTTATTTGCAAAATTTCTTCCCATTCCTAGTAAGTCAGTTGAGAAGTGTACATCTTGTCCTTGAGAAGTGTTATATATCATAGAAAATCTTATAGCATCTACTCCAAATTCTTTTTATTAAGTCAAGTGGATCAGGAGAGTTTCCAAGAGATTTTTGACATCTTTCTACCAATTTCATCTCTTACTATTCCATGGAAGAATACATTTTTTTAAATGGTATCTTTTTAAGTTCATACATACCAAACATTATCATTCTAGCAACCCAGAAGAATATAATGTCTGCTCCTGTTACTAATGTATTTGTAGGATAGAATAAATCTAATTCCTTAGTTTTTTCAGGCCAACCCATTGTTGAGAATGGCCAAAGTGCAGATGAGAACCAAGTATCTAAAACATCTTCTTCTTGAGATAGTTCAACATCATGTCCATAATGTTTCTTAGCTTGTTCCTTTGCTTCTGCTTCATCCATAGCAACAAAAACATGTCTATCAGGTCCATACCAAGCAGGTATTCTATGTCCCCACCAAATTTGTCTTGATATACACCAATCTCTTATATTTTTCTAGCCAGTTATAGTAAATTTTTTCCATTCTCTTAGGAAGAATTTTTATTTCACCATTTCTTACAACTTCAAGAGCTTTTTCAGCAAGAGGCTTTCATTTTAACAAACCATTGAGGAGATACTCTTGGTTCAATAACAGTTTGACATCTATAACATTGTCCTACTGCATGGTGTAAATGTTCAGTCTTTATAAAGAAACCTTGTTCTTTTAAGTCCTCAACAATTTTCTTTCTAGCTTTAAATCTATCAAGTCCTGCATATTTAGGGTAGTCATTAACTATTTTTTTCCATCAGGAGTTAACATATTTATTACAGGTAGATTATATTTCTTTCCTAAATTATAGTCATTAGGGTCATGTGCAGGAGTAATTTTTAAAGCTCCTGTTCCAAATTCTTTATCAACATATTCATCTGCAATAACAGGAATTTCTCTATTAACTAATGGTAAAATTAAAGTTTTTTTCCTATTAAATGTTTGTATCTTTCATCTTCAGGGTGAACTGCAACTGCCACGTCAGCAAGCATAGTTTCAGGTCTTGAAGTAGCGATTATTATATATTCATCAGAATCTTTTACAGGATATTTTATTTGCCATAGATGTCCATCTTTTTTTCTTCGTGGTCAACTTCATCATCTGCAAGTGCAGTTCCACAAGAAGGACACCAGTTTACCATATATTCACCTTGATAAATTAAACCATCATGATATAAGTCATTAAAAATTTTTTTCTAACTGCATAAGAAAGTCCTTCGTCCATAGTAAATCTTTCTCTATCCCAGTCAAGTGAAGCTCCCTAACTTTTCTTAATTGTTGAGTTATGATACCTCCATATTTTTTTCTTTCCAATCCCAAGTCATTTCAAGGAATTTTTTTCTCTACCTATATCTTCTTTTTTTAATCCTTCTTCTGCTAATTTTTCTTTCAACTTTTATTTTTGAGTTGCTATTCCAGCATGGTCACAACCTGGCATCCAAAGAGTATTTTTACCTCTCATTCTGTTGTATCTTATTAAAAGTATCTTGAATAGAGTTATTTAAAACATGTCCCCATATGTAAAAATTCCTGTTACATTTGGAGGTGGAATAACTATAGAATAGTTTTTCCTTTTTCAGATGAAAAGACTTGCTGCAAAAAATTTTTGATTCCTCCCAAGTCTTATACCACTTTTTCCTCTATCTCATTAGGTGAGTAATTTTTGTCTAATTCATTCATTTGTATTCTCCTCGATATTTTTTTATCTAATTCTTCCTGCATAAAATTTAAAATTTCTTCTCTACCTTTATTTGTTTTGTGATGAGTGAAAAACACATCTTCATTATCGAAAACAAGTCTAGTTTTTTATTTCTTTTAATTGTCTAAATTTTTCATTATTCGAAAGTTTATCAATTTTTGTGAAGATAATTTTATAATCCATATTGTTATACTCAAGCCACTTAAGCATCTCAATATCTTCTTCACTCAGTATTCTTCTTATATCAAGTAAGACGAAAATTAATTTTCGTCTTTTGCTTAAAATATATCTTTCCATCGTTTGTCCCCATTGTTTTTCATTTCCTTAGGAACTTTTTGCAAAACCATAGCCTGGTAAATCAACTATATAAAATTCATCATTTATCAAAAAAATAATTTATAAGTTGAGTTCTTCCAGGAGTCTTACTTGTTCTTGCAAGTTTTAACCTTGATGTTAAGCTATTGATTAAAGAAGATTTACCAACATTTTGATCTTCCAACAAATGCAAATTCTAATTTAGGTAATTGTTCTGGATAATCTTTTTCATATACGCCGATTTCACAAAATCAGCTTTTTATTTTTCATATTTACTCCTATTTCATAAATACTAGTTTTGAAACATCATCATAAGTTTTTAGCAAAATGTATAGTCATTGAATCTTTCAACTCATCAGGAATTTCATCGGTATCAACTCTATTATCTTCCGGTAAAATTACTTCTTTGATTCCTGCTCTGTGAGCTCCAATAACCTTTTTCTCTTACTCCACCTATAGGGTAAAAACTTCTCCAGTTATTGTAATTTCTCCTGTCATAGCTATATCCTGTCTAACTTTTTATTAGAAAGAACTGAAATGATTGCTGTTGTTATTGTAATACCAGCTGACGGTCCATCTTTTGGTGTTGCTCCTTCTGGGAAGTGTAAATGTATTGCTCTTTCCTTAAAGAAATCTTTTTCTTTAGGTTGATATTTGTTTAAATTAGCTTTAACATAAGTCATTGCAACTTGAGCAGATTCTTTTCATTACATTTCCAAGACTACCAGTTACAGTTACATCTCCCTTACCTTGTACATCAACACCTTGTACATCAAGAGTAACTCCTCCAACGGCTGTCCAAAGCAAGTCCATTTACAACTCAATTTTACCAACTGCTTTTCTTGATTTTTCAGGTCTAAATTTAGCTTTTTCCTAAATATTTTTCCAAATCAGTTGCTTTTAAATTAAATTTCTTAATGTTATTTTTGAACCACTTCTCTAGCTAATTTTCTACAAATATTTATTATTTCTCTCTTTAAATTTCTAACACCTGCTTCTCTTGTATATTCATCAATCAATTTTAAACATAACTTTATCAGAAATTTTTATATCAATATTAGCAAGTCCATTTTCAACTTGAGCTTGTTTTCAATAAATAATTTTTTTAGCTATATGTAATTTTTCAAATTCTGTATAAGATGATAATTGTAAAATATCCATTCTATCTCTTAATGGAGCAGATACATTTCTCAAATCATTTGCCGTTGCCACAAAAATACTTTTGATAAATCAAACGGCATATCAATATAGTGATCTTCAAAATTTTTATTTTGTTCCGGATCTAATACTTCAAGCATTGCAGATGCTGGATCTCCTTTAAAATCATTTGACATCTTGTCAATTTCGTCTAAAAAGTATAACTGGATTATTTGTTCCTGCTTCTTTCATTGCCTTCATTATTTTTCCAGGCATAGAACCAACATAAGTTCTTCTATGTCCTCTTATTTCAGCCTCGTCTCTCACTCCACCTAAAGAAACTCTCACAAATTTTCTTCCCATAGATTCTGCAATCGATTTAACTAAAGATGTTTTACCTATTCCAGGAGGTCCTGCTAAACATAAAATTACTCCATTCATTGATGGATTTAAAGTCTTTACTGCCAAGTAATCTAAAACTTTTCTCTTTAGCATCTTTTCAAACCATAGTGATCTCTTTCTAAAATTTCAGAAGCCTTATTCAAATCTAAAATATCCTTTGTCGTATTATTCCAAGGTAAATCTAAAACGGCCTCAATGTAATTTCTAGTTACTGATGATTCAGCAGAGAATGGTTGCATCTTAGTTAATTTTTAAGTTCTGCTTCCAATTTTGTTTTGACTTCTTTAGGAACATCTGCATTTTTTAATCTTTCAACTATTTCAACTAAATCTTCATCTTGAGAAAAAAATCTCCAAGTTCTTCTTTTAAAAACTGAAATTTTTTTCTTTCAGATAATAATTTCTTTGAGCCTCATTCATTTTATTTTTACTTTGTCATCTATTGTTCTTTCCAAAGAAGCAATTTCCATTTCAGCTATGATAGTGTCTAAAAATTTTATATCCTCTATCTCTAACATTAGTTATTTCTAAAATTTCTTGCTTTTTCTCTGATGAAATATTTAAATTTGTAGATATAATATCAAGACCTGTAGAATAATCTTCTATTTTCTTCAAACTTAAAATTAACTCTGATGAAAATTTTTCCTATCATACTTCATATTTTTTTCAAATTTTTGCAAATACTTTTCTATAGATAGCTTCAGTTTCTTTCCCATCTTTCATTGTTTCTTTTTATAACTGCATATGTTGAAACATAATCCTCTTTAACCTTTTTCAACATTTTTATTTTTACTCTATCTTCTGCTTCAACCAATACTTTTATATTATTATTAGGCATTCTTATTATTTGTACAATATTTGCGATTACTCCAACTTCATATATATCTTCATCAAAATTTGGATTTTTCTTGACTTGCATCTTTTTGTAAACCTAACACTAATTTTTGTTTTTTTGATCTATTGCCGTCTCAAGCGTTGCAATACTGCTTGCCCTACCAACATAAATCGGAGTTATAACATTGGGGAAATATCACTAAATCTCTAATTGGTAGAAATGGTGCTTTTAACATAAATATCTTCCTTTCTTTTATTAATACTCTATTTCTGCATTTTTATAATTATCTATTGTAGCCTTTGTTATAGTAATTGATTTTTATTTGATTATTAGATGGTACTTCAAACATCAAGTCAAGCATAGTATGCTCTATAATTGCTCTAAGTCCTCTTGCTCCCCATTTTTTCTCTTCAATGCTCTAGTTGCAATTTCTTTTAATGCATCTTCTGTAAAAATCTAATTTTACTCCTTCTAATCTACATAATTTTTTGATATTGTTTTTACTATTGCATTTTTAGGTTTAGTTAAAAATACTGATAAGAGCTTCTTCATCTAAATTATCAAGTGAAAACTATTACTGGTAATCTTCCAATTAACTCAGGAATAATTCCTTGCTTCATTAAATCTTCAGGTAAAACTTTTTTAAAGAAATCTCCTTCATTTCCTGAATCATCTTTCTTTTGAACTTTTGCTCCAAAAGCCAATTACTTTTTCATTTGTTCTTGCCTTGATAACTTTTTCAAGCCCTTCAAATGCTCCTCCAACTATAAACAATATATTTTTGTATCTATTTCTATAAGTTCTTGATTAGGATGTTTTCTTCCCCATTAGGTGGAACTTGAGATTTTGTTCCCTCAATAATTTTCAACAATGCTTGTTGAACTCCTTCTCCAGAAACATCTCTCGTTATCGAAACATTTTTCAGATTTTTCTAGCTATTTTATCAAATTCATCAATATAAATTATTCCACGTTCTGCACTTGTAATATCATAATCACAAGCTTGAATAAGTCTTACTAAAACATTTTTCTACGTCATCTCCAACATATCCTGCTTCTGTTAAAGTTGTTGCATCTGCTATTGCAAAAGGAACTTTCAAAATTCTTGCAAGAGTTTGAGCAAGTAAAGTTTTTTTCCTGAACCAGTTGGTCCTATAAGCAATACATTTGATTTCTGTAATTCTACACCATCATCATCTTGTCCAGGATTTAAAATTCTTTTATAATGATTATAAACTGCTACAGATAAAACTTTTTTGCCTCATCTTGTCCTACAACATATTCATCAAGTTTTACTTTTTATTTCAATTGGCTTTAAAAGTTCTATAGGATCTCCAATATATTTTTCTCCACTAGCAATTTTTATCCATATCTTCTAACATTCTATACTCTTCTTCAAGAGAATAAGGATCTTCTTCATTCATAAGACTATGGCAACCTTCAACACAGTTATTACATATAAAAACATCTTGTGATGGACCTTGAAATAACTGTCTTACCTCATTTTCACTTCTTCCACAGAATGAACATTTATCAATTTTTCTTTGACATATTATCACCTATCTTTTTAAATACATTATCTATAAGCCCATACTCTTTTGCTTCTTCTGAACTCATATAATTATCTCTTTCTGTATCCTTTAAAAATTTCTTCCTTAGTTTTTCCAGTATTTTTGCTAACAATTCAGCTAATTTGTCTTTTTATTTTTAAAAGTTCATTTGCATGTATTGAAATATCTGTAGCTTGACCTTTCAATCCACCTGAAATAAGTGGTTGATGTATCATTATTCTTGAGTTTTCTAAAGGCAAATCTTTTTCCCTTTTGCTCCAGCTGCTAATAAAAATGCTCCCATACTTGCAGCTTGACCAATACAAACTGTTTGTACATCAGCTTTTATATAATTCATAGTGTCGTAAATTGCCATTCCGTCTGTAACACTACCACCTGGGCTATTAATATACATTATTATATCTTTTTCAGGATCTTCAGATTCTAAATACAGAAGTTGAGCTATTATTGAATTTGCAACCTGTATCATCTATTCCTGTTCCTAAAAAAATATAATTCTATCTTTTAAAAAGTCTTGAATATATATCATAAAGCTCTTTCAGATTTTCCATTATTATCTATTACTGTTGGATTATACATATTACCTCCTTACTATACTTATAAAAAGTATCAAAACATTTAAAAATAATATTTAAATGTTTTGATACTTTCCTCACACAATTTATGTGTGAGGAAAGTATATTTTTAAGAAATTAATTATTTTTGCATTTTTACTATTTCATCAATAGCTTTTTCATAACTATGTCATATCTTTAAAGAAGCTTTTAAAGTTTTTCTAAATTATTATGTTTCTTTTAATTCTTCTTCCATAGCTGGAACTTCCATTCCATACATTTTAGCTACTTCTTCCATTCTTGCTGTAAGTTCTGCATCAGTAGTTTCAAATTTATTTTCTTTAGCAATTTTATCTAAAAATTAAATCGTTTTTTTAACTTTCTTTTTCAGCTGCAGGTGCCATTTGAGCTGCAAATAAATCTCTATTTCCACCCATCATTTTTCAAATAATCGTCCATTTTGAAACCTTGCATAGATAATTGATATTCAAATTCTCTCATTCTATTTTTCAATTTCAGCTTGAACTAAAGATACAGGAACTTCTACAGTTGTACCTTCTTGAACTTTTATCAAGTAATGCAGATACATATTCATTTTCTATTCTATCATTTTTCTCTTTTTACAACATCTTCAGATAATTTAGTTTTTTTAAATCAGCAACTGATTCATATCCTAAAAGTTTTTTTGCTAATTCATCATTTAATTCAGGTTTTACTAATTTTTAATAGCATTTATTTTTACTTTTAAATGTAGCAGGTTTTTCCAGCATATTCAGGTGCATGATATTCTTCAGGAAACTTTTACATTGATTTCTCCCTCTTGACCTTTTTATATCCTACTAATTGATCTTCAAAAGTATCTATAAATGATTTACTTCCTAATTCTAATGGATGAGAATCAGCTTTACCTCCAGGGAAAGGAACTCCATCGATGAATCCTTCAAATGCTAAGTCAACAGTATCTCCCTAAAGCAGCTTGATATTCTGCATCAGCGACTTCTTCTAACTTAGTTTGAGAATTTACTAAAGATTCTAATTCTTGATTTAATCTTTCATCAGTCATTTCAAAAGTTTTTCTTTTCAACTTCCAAACCTTTGTAGTTTCCTAATGTAAATTCAGGGTAAACATCTATATCAAATGTTACTACTAAATCATCTTTTTAATTCAATTTCTTTAATTCTTACATAGCTTATTGGTTGTAAATTTTTCTTTTTCAACCACTTCTGGGAAATTTTCATTGATAACAGCTGATGCTACATCTTCATTTACATGTTCTTTGTAGTTTGCTATGATAGCTTCTTTTGGTGCATGTCCTTTTCTAAATCCTGGGACTTCTGCACTTTCTGCAATGTGTTTTACCACTTTGTCAACTATTGGGCTTACTTCCCCAGCAGCCAAAAATAATTTTTACTTCAACTGCTGATTTTTTTCTAATTTTTTTACTTCGTATTTCATTTTATCCTCCTAAAATTTAAATATTTTCTTTTATACTTTTTTAAAAATAATTTGTGTAACTTCCTCATCATTTAAAATTATTTTTTTCAGGATAGTACACAATAGAATAACTTTTTCTCTCGTAATCATCTTCAATTTTGATTAGCAAGTTCAAAAGCCAACTGAATAATATTCTGTCTTATCCTTATATATAGTTCCATTAAAATGTCTAAAGTCAACTCCAAATTTTTTATATCCTTTAATTTTTAAGTCCTTATCATAGAACAAAGGATGCGGATTAGATGAGCCAAAAGGTCCCATTTTTTTCCATGAATTCAAAAGTTTTTTTCTCCAATATCTTTTTAGAGATAATTCAAAGTCATAACTTTTTTTCATCATTTTTTTCTCTTTGTCTTTATTAGACTGCATCTTTATTCTAGGGACTGTTTTTATAAAATAATCTTTCACTCTATGTAAATTTTTCTTTACGTATTACAAAAACCTGCTGCCAGATCATGTCCACCATATCTAACCAAAAAGTTGTTTCATATCTGTTAAAATATTAAATATACTTATATTTTGTACACTTCTACAAGATGCTTTTCCATATTCTCCATCAAAAAGCCACTAAAATTACTGGAATATTAAACTTAATAGCCAATCTCGACGATACAACTCCTATAACTCCTGGATGCCATTTACTTGAAGATAGAAATATTACCGATAATCTTTCTGGTGGTATATCTAAATTTTTAATTTTTTTCTCATTGCATCATCAAAAATTATTTTTTCTAAAGATCTTCTCTGCCTATTTTGTTCTTTTCATTTCTTCAATTATATTATACAGATCAAAGTCATCATCTTTTTATAAAGAAATCCGCTCCCATTCTAGAAATCCCAACTCTTCCTAAAGAGTTGATAAGAGGAGAAATATAATAGCTTACATCCGTTGTTGTTAAAACTTTTTTTATTAAGTCTTAAATAATTAAGCAAATACGATAAGCCTTTTTATTTTCGTATCTTTAATAATTTTTAAACCTTTTTTTATAATTAAACGATTTTCGTCTATCATAGGAACAACATCTGCTATTGTTCCTATCTATGACAATATCTAAATATTTATAAATTATTTCCATATTTAAATTCAAAGCTACACAAATTCCTTTGAGCCAATTTAAAAGCTACTCCTGCTCCAGATAGATATTCAAATTTGTATGTTTTACTCAATTTTTGATTTAAATATAAGATTTCATCATCAAATTTTTCTTTTTACAGTTTTATGATGATCTGTGACGATTACTTCCATTCCTAATGATTTTGCATATCTTATATCTTCTATAGTATTATATCCAGTGTCAACTGTTATTACTAATTTACCATTCTTCTTATGAAAATAATCTATATTTCTTTTAGAAACTCCGTATTCAGTTTCATTTCTACTAGGTATATAATAATTTGCATCAATACCTATTTCTGTAAAAATCTTACTAAAAAAAGAAGTTCCGGTTATACCATCAACATCATAATCTCCATATATAAATATTTTTTTCTTTATTTTTCTCTAGCCCCTAATTATTTTTGTTGACTATCTCTTGCATATTTTCAAAATCAAAAGGATTTTTAAAAATCTTTTAAAAATCTGGATTCATAAATTTTTTTCTATTTGATTTTTACTTATGTTCCCTTTTTTTCAAGTAAATCTTTCACTAACTCATTTATACTTTTTTCCCTTTTACCATATGCACCACTAAACTTTCAAATCATTTAAAAAGTTTAGTGATTTTTATAGCATTTTCTATCGAGTCATCAAGTTTTACTCTAATTTCTGGAGTATATCTAATATCTATCTCTTCAGCTACTCTTTTTTCTCAAAAATCCTTTAATCTGATTTAAAAGCTTCTAATACTTCTTCCACACTATATCTTCCTCGTTTATCGGAGGCAAAATACTAAAATATGTATCAGCAAATTTTTAAATCTTCTTTGACATCAACTTTAGTAACAGATACAAGTCCTTTCAATACTGGATTTTTAACTTCTTCCATAAGAACTTTAGATATAACTCTCATCATTTCTTTCCCCAATGCCTTCAAGCCTTTGTCTTTTTCAAAATAAATCACCTCACTTATCTTAGTGTTCTTTTTACTTCTACCATTTCAAATGCTTCTACTACATCTCCGTCTTTTATATCATTGAAATTTTTCTACTCCAAGTCCACATTCTTGTCCCTGCAACAACTTCTTTCGCATCATCTTTAAATCTCTTTAATGATGATAATTTCCCTTCATATATAACAACGTTATCTCTTAAAATTCTAATATTTGAATCATTTTTAACCTACCATCTATAACAACACAACCTGCTACATTTCCAACTTTAGAAACTTTGAAAACCTTTTTTTGATTTCTATTCTTCCTAGATAATTTTCTTTTAAATTCAGGTTCTAACATACCCGCAAGTGCTTTTTCTATATCTTCTGTTATATGATAAATGATACTAGATGTTCTTATTTCTACTTTACTTGTTTCAGCTTCTTTCAAAGCTTTAGTAGTAGGTCTTACACTATATCCGATTATGATTGCTCCAGCAGTTTCTGCAAGTTTTTACGTCACTTTCTGTTATCGCTCCAGAAGCAGCTTGAATAATATTTACAGCAACTTCATCGTTTGACAATTTCAACAATGAGTCTCTTAAAGCATCAACAGAACCTTTTTGAATCAGCTCTTAAAAATAAGATTTAATTCTTTTAAATTTTCGTGTTTCAATTGATCAGACAAACTTTCAAGAGATATTGTTTTCTTAGTAGTTTCTTGAATTTTTCTTTCTTTTTCTGACTTCTTCAACTATTCTCTTTGTATGTTGTTCATTTTTGAATAACATACATAGTGTCTCCAGCATCAGGAACGTTATTAAAAACCTATTACTTCAACTGGTTGTGATACAGAAACAGAATTTACTCTATCCCCTTATCATTTAAAAAGGGCTTTTAACTTTCCCTTGAACTTCACCAGCAACTATAACATCTCCTATTTTTTAAAGTTCCTTCTTGTACCAAAATATCTGCTATAGGTCCTATTTTTTGGATCAAGTCTTGATTCAAGCACAACACCTTTTTGCTCTTTTCTTAGTATTACCTTTTAACTCTAAAAATTTCTGCTGTTATTAATATTGTGTCCAATAATACATCAAGATTTAGTCTTTGCTTTCGCAGAAACTTCAACGAACTCTACATCTCCACCCCATTCAACAGACACAAGACCATGTTCCATCAGTTCTTGTTTTTACTTTCATTGGATTAGCTTCTGGTTTATCTATTTTATTTACTGCGACAATTATTGGTACTTTTTGCAACTTTGGCATGAGATATTGCTTCTATTGTTTGTGGCATTACACCATCATCTGCTGCAACAACTAAAATTGCTATATCTGTTACTTGAGCTCCTCTTGCTCTCATGTCTGTAAATGCTTCGTGACCAGGAGTATCTACGAAAGTTATTTTTCTTCCATCTTTTTCTATTTGGTATGCACCAATTTTTTGAGTGATTCCTCCTGCTTCTCCACTAACAACATTTGTAGTTCTTATTGCATCAAGAAGAGACGTCTTTCCGTGGTCAACATGTCCCATTATTGTTATAACAGGCGATCTTTCTTTTTAAATCAGCTTCTTTATCTTCTATTTCAAGAGCAAATTTTTTTCTCCAAAATCCAATTCTACTTCTTGTTCTTCTTCCACTAAAACATCATAATCAGCTGCTAATTCTTCTGCTAACTCCAATGTTATAGGGCTATTTATAGTAAACATCTTACCTTTTTAAAAAAATAATTTTTGATTATTTCTCCACTATTTACACCTAATTTGTCAGCAAAAATCCCCTAGAGTTAATTCTCCTCTAAATTTTATAATCTTTATTCCATCTTCTTCGATTACATCAGGTGTAGCTTCAGCTGTCTTCACAACAAAAATCAGTTCTTCTACCTTTTTTTCTTTTTTTATTTTTATTCTTATGGTTTTCACCATTTTCATCTTCAAAACCATGATTTTTATTTTTTTATTCTTTTGTTGAAATTTATTCTTCTTATTATTTTTGAGTATGAATTTCATCTTTGTCAGCTTTCATCCTCATCTATAATTTTTCTAATTGGCTTCTCTTCTTTTTCTCTTTATGAACCTTTACTGGTTCAGGTGCTTCTACTTTTAAGCATATTCATTTTTTTGCAAAAGTAGGTATCTATTTTTTCAACTTGTTCTTCGTCTAAATTAGATAAGTGAGATGTTACGGTTATACCTATATCTTTTTTCAATACTTCTAAGAATTCTCTATTTTTAATTCCGTGTTTCTTAGCCATTTTCATGAACTCTTGTTTTCATTAAGCCCCTCCTTCATTCTTTTTAATCTATCAGTCCTCTTGCCATTTTTATCTTTTATTCCAATGGCAGTTATTTCTTCTTTGTTAAAAATATTTCCCTAAATCTTGCATAGTAGCTAGACTTTTATGAGGTATCTGTAATTCATTAACTTTTTTAACAACTTTACTTCATTTTTTCGAAATATCTTGAGCTATAACTACAAAGTGAATATGCTCAATATTTTTCAAAAATCAAATTCATTCCAAACACTAACTCTCCCGAGTTTTTTCATAGCATTTAGTATATTCAAATAATTTTTATTTGATTTATTAATAATATTTAACATTGACATCAAATCTTGATTATCTAGCTTAATCTTATTATGTTTAGCTAGCTTACCCAAACAATTTAGTGATTTGCACACATAAGCTGATCTTGCTTGCTTTTTGTTCCTTTATCAAACTCATAGATATTTTTCTTGCATTTTAGCTAATCTAAACAAATTGTGTTTCTCTTTTTTTAGATCTGCAAATTACACAACTTCTTTCTGGTATATGAGTATTACTCATCAGTTCCTACCTTTTCCTCTTTACTTTCTTTTTATCTGTAACCTTTATATCAACTCTCATACCTGTAATTCTTGCTGCAAGTCTTGCATTTTTGACCATTTTTACCTATTGCAAGTGATAATTGAGAAGGAACTACTAAAACTTTTGCTGTCCCATCTTCTAAGATTTCAACGCTTTTCAACAACTGCTGGACTTAATACAGCTGATACAAATTCTTCTACTCAGGTTTTCCAAATAACTATATCTATTTTTTTCTCCGTTTAACTCATCAACTATATTTTTTATTCTAGCTCCTTTTTGACCTATACAAGCTCCTATAGTATCAATGTTAGCCACTTCTGAATACACTGCAACTTTCGCTCTTGATCCCGCTTCTCTTGCAAGAGATTTTATTTGAATTATTCCTGACGATATTTCTGGTATTTCTAGTTCAAATAATTTCTTTAAAAGTCCTTCAGATTTTTCTTGAAATCATTATTTTTTTGGAAATTTACTTGTTTTTTTCAACTGAAGCTAAATAAACTTTTTAATCTTTCTCCAACTCTATAAACATCTGAAAGTGATTGTTCTGCAGGAGGTAGTATAAGTTCAATCCCTTCAACTTCCACAAAAAAACATTTCTTTTTGTATCAATTCTTCTTATGATACCAGAAATTATATTGTCTTCCCTTTCTTTAAATCTTTCAAATATGTTTTCTCTTTCTGCTTCTCTAACTTTTTGGATAACTATTTGTTTACCATTTTTGCATTAGCATTTCTTCTAAAAGTTTTTCACAGTCAACTTCAAACTTTAGAACATCTCCTATTTTTAATTCTCTTTTTATCTTCTGAGCTTCTTCTAAAGAAATTTCTTGGTTTGGATCTAACAAGTCCTCTTCATTTACAACTGTTTTCTTTTCAAAAACCTTAATATCTCCATTATCCCTATCAATTACTACTTCAACATTTTCATCTTCACCATAATTTTTCTTATATGCCGAAAAAGAGCAAGTTCTATTGCTTCTAGCACACTTTTCTTTGCTAATTCCTTTTTTCTCTTTCAAGCTCTCCTAATGCTTCTAAGAAAAATTTTAGAATCTCTAGCTTTCATTATTCTCCTCTACCTCCATTTTTAAAAATCACTAAACTCAAATAAAATATTTGCTTTTCTTATTTCATTAAATTTTATTTCTACTCTTTTTTTATCTATTAAAAAAACAAAATGCTATCTCCACTAACACTTTTTATCGTTGCTTTAAACTGTTTCTTATCTTCCAATTTATGTTTTAAATGTAAGGTTATTTTTCTCCTACAAATCTTACATAATCTTCTATTTTTTTAAGTGGCCTTTCTATTCCAGGAGAAGAAACCTCAAGGAAAAATTTATGTTCTATTAATTCCTCAACATCAGCCTCAATTTTTCGAGCTAAGTTTACTACAATCTTCTATGCTTAAATCTCCATTTAAATTTTCAATGAAAAATTCTTACATACCAGTATCCTCCATCTTGCATATATTCTATATCTACAAGAGAGATTCATTTCTTCAACAAAAAGGATTAACAATTTTTCTAATTTTTCTATAATTTGATTATTTTTCCATGTAAGCCCTCCTTCCTTTGCTATAAAATAAGGAGTGGCTCCAACCACTCCTTGACTTCACTCTTACTTGTTGACTAATTATATCATATTTATAAAAATAAATCAAATTTCTACACAAAAAAATTTAGCGAGAGATAAAAATTTTTATCTCTCGCTTTTATAAAAATTTTTATTTTATTTTTGTGTTTTTTATTCTTCTTCCCACATCTTAGATCTTTCTACAGCTTTTTAACTCAACCAGAATATTTTTTTATTTCTTTCATCTGCTGACATATTTGGTGTAAATTCTTTATCTAAAACCCATTTTTTTGTTTTATTTCATTTTTATTTTCCCAGAATCCAACTGCTAATCCTGCAAGATAAGCAGCACCTAAAAGCAGTAGTTTCTAAAACAGTAGGTCTCTTTACACTTTCTCCTAAAATATCAGATTGAAATTCCATCAAGAAATTATTTGCAGCTGCTCCTCCGTCAACTTTTTAATCCATTTAATTTAATTCCAGAATCTTCTTCCATAGCTTTTTAAAAACATCTTTAGTTTGATAAGCAATTGATTCCAAAGTTGCTCTTATGATATGATTTTTATTTGCACCACGAGTTAGTCCAAAGATAGCTCCTCTTGCATACATATCCCAATAAGGTGCTCCTAGTCCAACAAATGCTGGAACAACGTAAACTCCTGCACTGTCTTTTAACTTTTCTTGCAAAATATTCTGTATCCTTAGAGTCTCCGATTAATTTCAATTCATCTCTTAACCATTGAACACTAGCTCCACCTATAAATATACTTCCTTCCAAAAGCATATTGAACTTTCTCCATTAAGTCCAATTGCAATTGTTGTGATAAGACCATTATTACTTTTTACAAACTTTTTTACCAGTATTCATAAGTAAGAAACATCCTGTTCCATAAGTATTTTTTTGCTTCTCCTTCTTCAAAACAAGCTTGTCCGAATAAAGCTGATTGTTGATCTCCTGCAACACCTGCTATAGGAACTCTATGTCCACCTTTTTCCACCAAGGTTTGCATAACCAAAAGTTCCACTTGAATCTTTAACTTCTGGTAATAAAGATTTTGGGATATTTAAAGTTTCTAAGATTTTTCGTCCCACTTTAATTCTTTTAATATTATAAAGCATAGTTCTTGAAGCATTTGTATAATCTGTTGCATGAACTTTTCCATTAGTCAATTTCCAAATCAACCATGTATCTACAGTACCAAAAAGTAATTCTCCTTTTTCTGCTTTTTTCTTGCTCCTTCAACGTTATCTAAAATCCATTTAATTTTTGTTCCAGAGAAATACGCATCAACTAAAAGTCCTGTATTATCTTTTACATAATCATTAAATCCTTCAATTTCTTTCAATTCATCACAAATTTTGGCAGTTCTTCACATTGCCATACAATTGCATTATAAATTGGTTTTTCCTGTATTTTTATCCCAAACGATTGTAGTTTCTCTTTGATTTGTAATTCCTAAAAGCTATAATATCATGTTGACTTATTCCTGCTCTTGCAATTACTTCACTCAAAACTCCACTTTGGCTTGCCCAAATTTCCATCGGATCATGTTCAACCCATCCTTCTTTTTGGATAAATTTGATTAAATTCTTTTTGTGCAACCCCAACTATTGATTGGTTTTCATCAAACAAAATTGCTCTTGAACTTGTTGTTCCTTGATCTAATGCTACAATGTACTTCATAAATTTTCCTCCTAACTATACTTTTAATTTATATTAAATTATTTAGTTACATACTAATGCTAAGAATCCATCAAATATTAATGCTCCTAAAACCGCTCCTATCACTGGGGCAATAACTGGTATCCAAGCATATTTCCAATTTGAATCTCCTTTTCCTTTTTATTGGAAGTATTGCATGAGCTATTCTTGGTCCTAAATCTCTTGCAGGGTTAATTGCATATCCTGTTCCTCCTCCAAGAGCCATACCAATAAGTACAACTAAAAATCCAACAAATAAAGCTCCGTTACCTGGTTGAATTCAACTTCTCCATAACCCAAAGCTAAAATTCCTAACACTAATACTATTGTCCCAATAATTTCTGTAACAACATTCCATAAAGGTGCATCTATAGAAGGCCCCTGTTGCAAATACGCCTAATTTTGTTCCGGCTTCTGGTTCTGCATCCATTTGTACTTTATAAGCTAGATAAGCTATACTTGCTCCAAAAAACTCCACCTAATATTTGAGCAACTATATAACCAGGAACTAATTCCCAAGCAAATCTTCCTGTCATTGCAAGCCCTATTGTTAAAGCAGGATTTAAATGAGCTCCACTTACCCAACCAACCATGTAAGCAGAGATCATTACTGCAAATCCCTCAACCCACTGTTGTTACTATCCAACCTGCTCCTTTTTCCATAACTGTGTTTCAAACTACAAGTCATATTAATACCATTTCCAAATAATAATAATGCTGTAGTTCCTACAAATTCTCCGATATATAAAGCCTATGTTACTCATATAAAACCTCCTTATCTATTTAAAAAAATTATTTTTAATCTTAAGTGTGATTTATTTATATACATTATAGCATAATATTAACTAAAAATAAATTTTCATTATATATATGATTTGAATTTATTTTTATATACAAGTTTATTTCTAAAATAAAACGAGCTATTACAAAAAAATTAATTTTTAAAACTGATTATTAAATTATTTTATGAGTTAAAAATAATTTTTTTATAATCTGCCTAAAAATTATATTCGTAACAGCTCTCTTTCATTCTATTTTTGTTTTTATAAGTTATTTTATTGATAAAGCTCCAACAAGAACACATCTTCTATTTCTTGCAAAACTTCTTGCTGATGTAAGTCCTTCTCCTGTTGGACCTGCTATTGTGAAAGTTGTATGTCCTTCTCTCCAACTCCAATTCCAGCATAAGATGGTCCATTTTTAACAAGTATTGTAGTTTCCATTTTCTCTTGCATACTTAGTCAAGATGTCAATATTTTTTTGAATGAATCATAGCTGTATGTCTTAAACCATGTTCCAAAATCTTTTGCAACTTTTTATTCCTTCTAAAGCATCTTTCACTCTTACTATTGGTAAGATTGGCATTAAAAAGTTCTTCAACTGCAAATGGATGTTCTTTGCAAGTTTCAACTATAATTAATTTTTATTTCATCTCCAACTTCTATTCCTAAGTCTTTAAGAATAACTTTTGCATCTTTTTCCAACATATTTTCTATTTGGAGAACCATTTTTTAAAACCATTCCAACTAATTTTTCTATTAATTTTTCATCTTTTAATAAGTAAGCTCCATTTTTTTGCATTTCAAATATCAAATAATTTTGCTATCGAATCAACAGCTACAACTTCTTTTTTCTGCTATACAAGGTAAGTTATTATCAAAACTTGAACCTGCAACTATATCTTTTGCCGCTTTTTTTCTATGTCAGCAGTTTCATCAACCAAAACTGGTGGGTTTCCAGCTCCTGCTCCAATAGCTTTTTACCACTAGACATTACACTTTTTACAACTCCTGGTCCTCCAGTAGCAACAAGCATTTTTATATTTGGATTTGCTATCATTTTTATTTGTATTTTTCTATGCTTGGTTCAGCTATAGTCACTACTAAATTTTTCAGGTCCTCCTGCTTTTTCTAACTGCTTCATTTATGAGTTCAACTGTTCTTATAGAAGTTTGTTTTGCATTAGGATGTGGAGCAAAAATTATTGCATTTCCTGCTGCTATCATTCCAATTGAATTACAAATTATTGTTTCACTTGGATTTGTTGATGGAGTTATTGCTCGATTACTCCATAAGGAGATAATTCCATAACAGTTAATCCATCATCTCCACTAAAAAGCAAAAAGCTTTTCAAATCTTCTACCCCAGGAGTTTTTACTAGAGTAACTTCGTGTTTTAATTTTTATCAGCTACCCTACCCATTCCTGTTTCTTTTACTCCAAGTTCAGCTAATTCAAGAGTATAATTTTTAAAGTTTCTTTTTATTGAGCAAACTATTTTTCTCTTAATTCCAATCTTGAAGAAAAAAAGAATTTCTTGAGCTTTTTTTGCTTTCTCTATAGCTTCATCTACATTTTGAAATACTCCATTTCTGTTTCCAGAATTATTCGATGTAGAAGCTCCTATTTCTGTCATTTTTCATTATTAATTCTACTATTTCTTCCATATTATTTACTTCAAAATTCATAATTTCACCTTCCAACTAAAGATTTTTAAAAAGTTTCTACGCAGATTTTTGCTATTTCAACATCGTCTTGAGCACTTCCACCACTCACACCAACAGCACCTACAATTTCATCTCCAATTTTTAGTAAAGCTCCTCCACCAAAAATTATATATCTCGGATCCGATTGTAATCCATAAAACATCGCTCCAGGTTGAACTAATTTTGTCAAGTCAGCTGTATCTAGTTTTTAAAGCTGCTGCTGTATATGCTTTTTTTATATGCAACATCAACACTTGCTAGAATTGCATCATCCATTCTCTCTTCTAATATTAAATTTCCATCTTTATTTACAATAGCAAAAACTGCATTTAAATTCATTTCTTTAGCTTTCTCTTCACCAGCTTTTTAAAAAATTTTTTAGCTTTGTCCAAAGATAATTTATTTTTCATTTTCTTTTGTAGAAAGTTTTTCAGAAATAATTTCAATTACATATTTCACCATCACTTTTTCTTCATTAAATTTATAGACTATAAAGAAGAAATCTCTACTTTTTATTTATTAGATTAAGAATATCTTGTTTTTACTTCTCTAGTTTTTAGCTAATAAATTTAATCTTCTTTGTATTTTTATAACTGTGAACAATAAATAGCTAATAAATACATTCTTATCTTCTTCAGGAACTTTATACTCATCTCCTAAATTTAGAAAAATTAGAATATTTTTTGACACAAACATCTATATTTTTTTGTATCATAAGATATTTTTATTTTTTTCTTTTTAAGATCATCCACAAAAATTTTCCTTAATTGATGAAAACTTTTTTTGAAGTTCTTTTAATACTTCTATAAAATCTTTATTATCTAGAAAGCCCTCGACTTTTTTTCATAAGCCCCACTGCTTCATCTATAGTATTAAAAAAAGGCTTCTTTTCTAAGTTTGGTTTCATAGATGTATCCAAAATAATATTTTCATCAAAAATCTGAATTTTTCAATATACTTTTTATCAAATTTATATAGGTATTATCCATTTTCACCACCTAACTTTTGCTCAACACTGTCAACTATCGAAATGATTGCAGAATCTATTGGATAATCTTTTTCATCATCAAAGGCGAATCTCGCAACGTCCCCTTCAGCTATAAGAACTCTGTCCCCTATACCTGCTCCAACATTATCAAGACTTACTATTTCTCCTCCAACAGCTTCTCCATTCATATTTATTGGCACGGCAATAAGAATTTTTCCCGTGTAGTCCCTCATTCTTTGTTACAGAAACTACTTTTTCCAACTATTTTTTTGCTAGAAACATACAACGCCTCCAACCTTATTTTTCAAAAAAACTATATTATTTTCTTTAGCTCTATCTTGAGCTAAAGTTGTAACAACAGTATTTTTTTGAAATTATAATTTTTTTCTATCATTTAAATCTTTAAGATCCGTTGCTGTTATTATATTTTTTCTCTTAAAGAGTTAATTTCTAAATCTTTTTTTATTTAATATGTAGTCTGCTAGTTCTTCACTTTTAGTAAAAACAACACCATATTTTTTTAATTCTTCAACATTCGAATTAATAAGTTTTGCATAAGCTTTTATCACTCTTGACTAGACAGCAATCACTTACTGCAATAATTTTTTTATCTGTTAACAAAGCTTTTTGAAATCAGATTAGTCACAGCATTGTCTCTTATACCAACTACCAATTTTGCAACAGTGTTTTTAGTAAGTAAAGGTAGGACTATCATATTAACTTGCCTTAATACTTCATCATAATTTTTGAATTGAAAAATTTTTATTATATCAAATTCTGAAAAATAGATTTTCATCTAAAAATATTCTTAGTCAGCTTTCTGAAAATACAATCTTTAAATCATAGACTTTAGATAATTTTTAAGTTCTAAAATAATTTGCTCTAAATTGTTTGTACTTCCATTTAATACAGCCAACATTTTTTTCTTTTTGAACTTTCTATCGAATCAACCTGTTCTTGAGAATTTATTTTTACTACTTCTTGAACTATATATTCAACTATTTTTATCTAAATCCATACCTACCCCATTAGCTTTCAATCTACAATTATTTTTACCAAGTCATCATTTTTTAAGCCAGCTGCATTTGCTTCATCTACATCAATGTGCATTTCTTTTGCCATTTTATCACTAACTCCTCAAAACAACATTGTGCATAATAATTTTTTTCTTTCTCCATAAGTCTCAACTTTAACAATTTGCCCATCTTTATATCCTTTTTATATCAGCTATATATTGTGGCATATGAATATGTCTCGCAGCTACAATGACTCCTCTTGGAATATCAACTTCTCCTTTAGGTCCAACCACTTTTATTCCAGGTGTTCCTTGTAAATCTCCAGATTGTCTTATTGGAGGTTTCACTCTAATTTAAAAGCTATCTGTTATTGAAACTTCTACTTGAGTTTCTTTTTCTAACTGGTCCCTATAATTCTAACTCCCGAAAAATTTCCCTTAGGGCCAACTATATCAACTTTTTCATTTGTTGCAAATTGACCTGGTTGTTTCATATCTTTCATCTTTGTTAGGATATAGTCCTTCCCAAACAGAACTTCTAAGTCTGCTTGGGAAAGATGAACTATGTCTATTTGAAACACCAATCACCACATCATCGGAAATTATTTCTTCTAGTACCTCAGTTATGATGTCTCTAATTTTTTCCATTTTTTTATCACTTATTACTTATCTAATTTTTGGTAATAATTTTTTTCTGTATCTGTGTGTGGTCTAGGGATAACATGAACTGATTGAACTTCTCCAACTCTTTCTGCTGCAGCTGCTCCAGCATCAACTGCTGCTTTTAACTGCTCCAACATCTCCTCTTACCATTACAGTTACAAGTCCTGATCCTATTTTTCATATCCCTACTAATTCAACGTTTGCTGATTTAGTCATTGCGTCTGCAGCTTCTATTGCTCCTACTAGTCCTTTAGTTTCGATCATTCCTAATGCGTTACTCATAATTTTTCCTCCCTAAAATTTATTTTTTTATTTTTATGTTTTTATTTTTCTTTTACAATTTCAATTTCTTGAATTTCTTCTAAAACTTCAACATCAGTTTTATTTTTCAATTACTTCTTCAATAATTTCTTCTTCAACTTTTTATCACATTGTTCTTTTTTCAATTTTTTAAAAATTTTATTTAGTTCGTCAGATGGTCTTGCAATAACGTGCTTACTAACAACTCTTGTTATTTTTTTCAACCGATGCTACGGCAGCATCGACTGCAGATTTAACAGCTGAAACTCCTCCAACCATTTTTTACTACAACCATTCCTGCTCCTTAGTAACTTCATACCCAATTACTTTTTACATCGGCAGCTTTTACTTTGCAGTGTCAGCAGCTTCTATTGCCCCCTACAAGCTCAATGACTTCAATAAGTCCTAGTGCTTCCAGCATTATTCCCTCCTTCTTCTATTATTATGAATGGATTTCCTTTTTATAAGTCTTGCTCCATTCACTCCCATTACTCGCAAAGTTAAAGTCTAAATTATTTAACTTACATTTAAATAAGGGTTTATTTATATCTAATTTTTTTCGTGATATAAAGTTACTTCTGTTTGACTTATTCCTATTCCAACTCCCAGCTTTGAAGATTTTGCAGCTCTATCTCCCTAGAACTTTGGCATCATCTTCAAGATCTGGAATTAATATGAAAGGAATTTCTTCTTCTTCTATACCACATAAGATATTTTTAATTTTTCCATCAATATTTAAATTTTTTATTATAGTAGATGTTAATACCTATGGGGTCTTTTCTGACTTCTTCTTATATCTTCCATTAAACTGATACTCATTATTCCCCTTATATGATAATGCTAATCCTGTTGCAACAGCATTTCTTGGTCCTTCTACTCTCTTATGTTTCCTTTTTCCAGCCACCACATTATAATGTGATAATGCTTCCGTAACCATTTGAGGAACTTCAAAAGTCAAGTGCTGATCCTCCAACTAAAACAACATAATCTATATCTCTAATATTTCCACTAGGTATTACTTTTTAATGCTCTCAATGTATTTGTAACAAACACTTTTTTTGTTTGGCATCTCTTCTTACATTTCTTATCTTTTCAATGCTTTCATTCAAATCCAATGGAACCATTCCATCTTCTTTCAAAATTACAACTCTAGCAAATACTCTTGGATCTAAAGCTTCCTCAAAAATTGAACACTTCCATCTTCATGTCTTATGTGAAAATAGACTTTCAACCTTTGCTAAAGGATATTTTTTTAATATCTTCAGATAGTTCTAAATTATTTACTCCTAGTTCCTTATCTATAAGCATAGTTACCATATTTCCAGCTCCAGCTAAGTGACAAGAAGTTATTTCTCCATCTTTAGTCATTATCGAAGCATCTGTTGAACCAGCTCCCATATCAATTATTGCTAAAGGTTTTGCTGTCCCTGGGGTTGTTAATGCTCCAATGATTGCCATCTCAGCTTCAACTCCACCAACAACAACTTTTTTTATTTATTTTGCTTTTCAAGTTCATTTGCTATCATTTCCATTTGAAGCTTTATCAGCTTTTAACCATTGCAGCAAGCCCGATTGCATTCTCCATAGAAAACTCTTCAGCAATTCCACCTTTTACTTTTTGTGGAACGAAAGTATTAACTGCAAGTAAATCTTGAATTTTTATATTAGCTGGATCTTGATTCGTAAGTTGAGCCATTACTATTCTAACCCTCTCAAGCATCCCTCCTGCATTAGTTCCTTTTTCTCCCCAAACATCAATCACTGGATAACATTTCTCCAAGATAGATCATGATTTCCTCAGCACCATTATCTAAAGAGACTTCTCATTTTTACTCTTTTCCTTCTATATGAATTCTTCCTGCTGGTATAACCCTTGACTTTACATCTCCTTTTTGGAGTTTTGATTACCACTGCTGATCTATTTCCTATTAAGGCTCTTGATATAGGAACAACCAATTTTGTTTCTTCAGATGTTAGATTAAATAGTGTTGCTATTCCATAAGGATTTTGATAACATTGAAATTACTTTTTCCTTTTTTCTGCTACTTCCAAAGCAGTCAACATATTTATAGGAATTTTTATCAAAATGTAAAAACTTCATCAACTATTGGAATTTTTTATCAAGTCTATTATTTATCAAAAACAGCATCGTCTTTTTTTGAATAACAGCACCTTTTTATATTTATTCCTTTTGCAACGAGTTGATTAATTCTTTTGAGCAGCATCTTCAAAATATATTTGTTCTGGAACAAGAGCAATTACATCTTTTATTTATAAAACTATCATCTATTTCATTTAGAAGAACTGATAGCCCCACTCCTACACCCATCCCTCCGGGTGTGGAAGGATTGTGTCCGATCATCGTTGATTCGGTAATTATTGTCTCAGTGATAGTTTCCATGGCGACGTCGCCAATTACAGGAGCAGCTTCATTGATTCTGATCAATGAAAGTTCTTCCAAACTTTTTCCAGTTTTTTTCAAATAATTTATGTAAAGAGTTAAAAACACCTTTTATATTTTCTTTTGTTCCTTTTTATTCCTGTTGTTTTTCTATACCACTTCCAAGAACTTTTTATATTATCTCCATCAACTTCTGCAAGAGTACTTTCTGTTGTTGCATTTCCAATATCTATTCCCACAATAAGTTTCATTTTTTTACCCTCACAGAAAAATTTTTAATCTTTTCTCAATCTATCTCTTTTTTTCATATAGTTCTGCGGCTTCTAACAAGTTGAGCATTTACTTTTTGCACTATATTTATTTTCTAATTCATCAGCTATTGCAAATAGTTCTGCTTTTTGTCGATCTATAAGGTCTTAAAGCATTATATATTTCCAACACTCTTGTGTCTGGAACTGCTATAAGTTCTGATGCTCTTTCTCAAATTTTTTTAGCAAAAGCATTTCTTCCTATACTTTCTGCTATTTGAGCTTGCATTTCCAAAGTTTCAGGAGCTATTCTACAGTCTTCCGCTCCAATTTTTTTCCACTCATAACATTTTCTATAGTAAAATCTTCTAATTTTTCCTGTAGCTGATTTTAACTAGATCTATTCTTTTTACTTAAAGGATAATCATCAGCAGTCGCTCTATTTCCTGATACAGTTTTTAGGAGCACTTGCTGTTGTTTTTACATCTCCAGCTAAAGAAGCCATTACTTCTTTAACCATTCTTTTCTAATAATTCTTGATCCAAATTTCTCACCACCTTATTTAAATACAACTTTTTAATTGAACAGGTTTTTCATTAACTTTTTAGATGTTCAGTTTCTTTTTATATGTAATAATGCTGCTATTGATTGATATTTTTGGTCTTGCCATTTGGTCATTCAATTGAGGAACTGGTTTTGGAGATTCCCCTTTAGCATATTTTTGCTGCATTTTTCCTATCATTCTATAATGTTCCAAAGTGATTAATGGAGCTTGAGGGAATAATTCAAGGTTAGTCAACGGGAACAAATCTTTTTGATGTATTACTGATGTCCCTTTTGATTGAAGACCTATCCCAATTCCAGATCCACTTAATTTTGCTCCATCATTTGCAAGTATTGATACGTCTGATGTTCTCAATACTCTTATAACTCTTGAACTAATCCTTCTTCTTCTATACCAGCCATTATTTCTTTTTAAAAACATCAAGATGTGGTATATGAGTTATTGTTTCAGTTTGATATTTTCCAAAGGCTGCTGCAACTGCGATGACAACTTCATCACTTCTAGTTCCTTTTTTTCAGCTTTTACCTTCTTCTATCAACTCTAAATTATTTCCAGATCTTACTTGTGGCTTTTGCTACTGTTGTTTCAGATTTTGCAGCTCGAGCTCCACTTGCATATCTTTTTACTACTTCTTCGATGATATTTCTTATATCTTTTTCATTAAGTTGCATTTATACCTCCCCTTCCTATTTAATTTTTGATGCGTCCACTGCATTTTCAATATTTGAAAGTTCAGTCCATCTTTCTGCTGAAATTTGATATCCAGTTCCTGGTCCAGTATAATTATTTCTATCGTTAACCGCACTGATTACATTGAAATCTTTATCTAAGATTGCAGAAGTATGTAAGTGGTCTCCAGATACTCTAAGTTTCATAAGTTTTAATAAACTATCTGCAACATCATCAAATCCTTTTTGATTTTAATGCTTTAACTACATCAAGTCCTGTGATTCCTCTTTCCATCATTTCACTTGCTGCTTTAATGTCTGCAACAACATCTCTTTCTGGCATATCTTTACTTCCATGACCATAAGTTGCTGCTTCAACTTCTTCATCAGTTATTTCTGGGAATCCTAATGCAGAGAACACAGCTTGAATTGCTTTTTGCAGCTTTATTTCTAACTTTTTATAACTTCTTCTTCTCTAACTGGTCGTAATCCTGCATCAATTTTTTAAGTCTCTTTGAATTATGTTCCAGTCATCATAGTCTTCAGCATCCCAGTTAGATCCTGCAAACATATTGTCATAGTTTGGAGTTGAACTATATCCTGAACAGATAAAGTCAGTTCCAGGTATCATTTGCATTAAAGATCTTGCAACTCTTCTCAAATCTGAGTGAGTAAATGTTTGGTCATTACTTGATGCACATTCAAGGTCAAGTAACATTGCAACTAAATTTTCTCCGATTACTTCTCTTATTCCTCCAGGTACAGCTCCAGGTACTCCTATACAACTTACTGATCCGTTTTGTATACCTTGTACTCCTGCACCTTTTTGTCATAAATAAGCAACGACATTCAAGATATAAAATTGAGCATCCTTCTGCATATCCCATTAATACTTGATCCTCCACCAGATGTATATCTCATTTTCAATCCTCTTGAAGCATAAGCTGATGCTAGGGAAAGTTTTTTGACCAAGGAGTGTCATCTCCATCTATGAACACTGGTTCTGTTCCATAAACTGAAACTGTTTCTGCATAAGCAGTAAGTCCTCTCATTCCTAATAAAAAGTTCTGTTGCTTTCTTCAACTGCACATTGAGTTAAAATTCCAGGTTCTACCAGCTTGAGCTCCAACTAATAAAGCTATTGCATTAAATGGAGCATATCTTGCAACTGCAACCGTAGTTTCTTGTTCAGCAAATCCTCTTAGAGCTGCTTCTGCTGCATCAGCTGCAATTTGTACAGGAATATCTCTTAAGTTTGTTACGATGACATTGGTTAGAAGGAGTTCTTCTCGCTCTCATCTTATTAACTGCCATCATCATTTCAAGAACTGATAATTTACCAATTACTTCTGCCATTTTTGCTGGTGTTAGTGATAAAGTAATTTTTAATATTTCATCTCTTGTTACATTTATATTCTACAAGTTTTCTAGCTATTTCTAGTGAATCCATAGCCATAACTTTTTTTCTGCATTTTCTAACACAATTCCATAGTCTGCTATAAAATAATCTAGTAAGTCGAATTGATCTCTTTTCTTTCCATCAAGCTCGATTACTTTTTCCATCTTTTTATAACTATACTTGGTTTCGGATCTAAAGGTGAATTCATTGCAATCAATCCAACTTCAGGCCATTCTTTTACATATCCATCTTTATTTACAGGTCTATTACCTAATACTTCAAAACGTTTAGACTTCATACCAATCCTCCTAATTTTTTTATCCATTCACTTTTCGTTAAATGTATGGATGAGATGCAGATGGAGCTTCTCCACCCATTGCTTCAAGTAATTTTATTCCAACTTCTTTTTGCTGCAAGAACAGCTTGTTTTTACTGCTCCTGAATCTCCACAGATTGCTAAGATTGCTTCGTTAGAATAACTTGTTCCTTTAGATGGTGATGCATAGTTAGAGCTTCAACACTAGCTGCTTTTAATGCAGTGTCTGCCATAACTACTCCAATTGCAGCTGGAGCTCCAACTATTAATCCAAATGCTTTTTCCTAAAGGTGCTCCGAATGCTTTTATTAATTGCATAAGATGCTCTTGCTGTATATTGTAATTCGATATGCCCTGCTTTATTTGCATAAACATCTCCAAATTTTTCTGTAACATCATTAATTGCAACTTCAACAGCTCTTTTAACGTCAGAAACATCTTCAGCTCCGAATAATATTAATGATCCGTGTCCTGCTCCACCTTCAGTGTCTCTTGGTAATTCAATACTAATTACTTCAGTATTAGTTGCTTTAACAGCTTCGTCTGCAGCCATTATAAATGGTCCTGCTCCTGTTCTTGCTCCAACGATACCGATTGAACGATATTTTTTTATCAAGCCCCATAACTTCATGTAATTCAGAGTCGACATTTGCTATTACAAGTCCGATTCCATTCCCATGAGTTGTAAGTCCAACAAATTCTGTCAAACGACATTCTCCTTTTTCAACACATCCACAAGCAGCTTCTTTTTTTGTCTTCTGCTCCCTTAGTTTTTAAGTTTTTCAACAACTTCTGCTACCATTTTTTTCAACTAAATTTTTCTTGCATTAAAATACCTCCCTTATACCTTAAAAATTTATTACATCTTGATTATAAAAATAAATGTCATCTTAATGTCATTTTTTATTCATAAATTTTTATAAATAATTTTTCAATTCTTCATAATTAACTTCTTTGCATTTCCTGAAGTACAAATATCATTCAATGCCGTCTTTGCCATTTTATCTATTTCCACTTCATATTTTTTTCTTTGCTTATTAGCATATCTTTTTATACAAGTTGGAAGCTCCAAGCTTTTTATTTAATATTTCAATAGCCACTAGCTAAACTTTCTGCTCCCTCTTCTGGAGTTCTTGAAGGAAGCCCAACTCTTGAAATTTCACAATATTTTTGCAACTTGTTTATCTTCAGCATTGAATCTAATAACATAAGGAAGAAGCATTCCATTTATTCTTCCATGAGCTATATGAAATTTTCCTCCCTATTGCATGAGCTATACTATGATTTATTCCAAGTCCTGATTTCTCAAATGCAAAGCCAGCAATAGATGACGCCTTTGCCATTTCAATTCTAGCTTCTTCATCCTTTATATCCTTATACATTCTTAACAAATTTTTAAAAATATTTCTTATTGCTGACAAAGCATAAATTTGTGTGTATATACTTGCTTCTTTTGAAAGTATATGCTTCAATAGAATGTAAGTGCATCTATTCCAGAATCTGCAACTACTGATTTCGGTAACGTCTTTGTTAAATCTGGATCAAGTATTGCATATTCAGGTATCATATCGTCATCTTTAATTGGAATTTTTTTATATTATTTTTTTCTGTCAGTTAAAACTGCATAAGAAGTTACTTCTGATCCTGTTCCACTTGTTGTCGGCAAAGCAATCAAAGGAATTGAAAGATTAGATTTTTTATAAAAATACTTCACTGCTTTTTGCAGTATCCAACGACGATCCTCCACCAAGTGCTATGATGACATCAGGTAAAAAAATCAATAACTTTGTCCAAAGATTTTTTTACAGTCTCAAAAGATGGATCAACTTCAACTTCATCAAAAAAACTTGATAATCTATTTTTTTATCTTTTAATATATCTTCTATCTTTTTAATGACTCCAATTTTTACCATAACAAAATCTGTGATAATAAATGCTTTTTTTACTTTTAGCTCTTCTATGGCTTCAAGAAATTTATCTCCAACATAGATTTTTGTTGTAGCTTTTAAAAATTTCCATTTCTCCCTCCTATCTTAAAAAAATGGTTGCTTAATTTAATATAATGATATATTATTAAATAAAATTGTCAGTATAGTGTCAAAAAAATATAATTTCAAATTTTTAGGAGAGGATAATGCAAATACATAATAAAATTTCCTTAGCTACTACAATTATTTTTTCAATTTTTATAATATTTCTATTTTTATTTTTTTAAATTTAGATATAAAATTTTTATTATTAATTATTCCATTTTTTTCAATTGTAAATTTTTTTATCTAAATTTTTCTTTTGGATACATATAAATCTACAGATAAATTTAATGAGACTCTTTCTTTAATTAATGATAAATTTATGATCGAACTAAAAAAATAATTTTTCGACTTTAGAAAATTGTTTTTCAGAGATATTTTCAACAGTAAAATTAGATATTCTGGATATATTGGTCAAAGAAGAAGAAATAAAAAAAGAAAAGAAAAGGCTGAAGTTTTAAGTGAAAAAGCTTTAGAGAGTTAAATAAAAATCTTGAAGATAAGGTCATAGAAAGAACAAAAGAATTGAGTATTTCTAAAGAAATTGCTGAGTCTGCTAACAAAGCTAAAAATGAGTTTTTAGCAAAAATCAGTCACGAGATGAGAACTCCTCTAACTCCCATAATTGGATATTCAAGATTATTACTAAAAGAAGAAACAAATTTTTCTTTAAAAGAAAAAAATTAGAAATTATTCATACATCTGGGGTAAAACTTTTTAAATTTTACGAATGAATTATTAGATTTTTCTAAAATAGAGTCAGGAAAAATTGATTTAACTTATGAAAATTTTTAATGTCAAATCTCTTTTTCAAGATATTTATCACGAACATATTGAGTTAGCAAATTCTAAAGATATCAATTTTTAAAATTGATTGTATGCACTCTGATTTAACAATATACTCAGATAAAATAAAAATTTATGAAGTTGCAAAAAAATATAATACATAATGCTCTGAAATATACAGAGAAAAGGATTCGTTCTTTGTGAAGTATTTGTAGAAAATAATACCTTATCTTTTAATATTTATGATAGCGGAATAGGTATAGCTGAAGAAAATCTGCAACATATTTTTAATAGTTTTTGTTCAGGTGAATAAACAATTTTCAGGTGCTGGGCTAGGGACTTAGTATTTCTAAAAAAATTGGTTGATATATTAAACGGAAAGATAGATGTTGAAAGTAAGGTTGGAGTGGGAACAACTTTTAAAGTGAAAAATTCCTATTGAGTCCTCTCAAAAAGAATTTGAAAAATTTTTTTCAGATATTATAAATAAAATTTTAAATTCTAATAACATCGGAATAAAAACTATTTTTTAAAAAGTATTTTTGAAATTGCCTCTTAGACTAAAAAGATTTAAAAGATGCACAGAGAAAACAAGATATAGAAGAACTTAGAAAAAAATTAATCACTTAATTTTAGGTACTTATGGAAAATTTAAATTTATCTCTAGTTTACGATATCTCCAAAAATTTCTAAAGAGCTAGCTAAAGAAGAAATTTCACTTGATATTATTCTACACTATATTGAAGAGCTAGAATATCTAACTCACACTTTGGATTACAATGAACTTTTTCAACACTTATTTTACAATTCAAAAACAAATCAATTAAAATTTTGATTGCAGAAGATGCAGAAGAAACAAGAGAATTTTTTTAGAAGTGATGTTATCTTCCGATTTGGTTAAAGTGGTTTGTGTTGAAAATGGATTGAAGCTCTTAATTTATTAAAACAGAAACATTCGATTTGATATTTTTTTAGATTTATCTATGCCTGTTATGGATGGTGTCCAAACTGTAGCAACTATTAAAACTAATGAAAAATTTAAAAATCTTTACCTGTTGTAGCTCTTACTGCAATATGCAATTATAGGATATAAAGAGAAGTATTTAGAGGAAGGTTTTTGATGCGTATATAACTAAACCTATCAATGATTCAGTTTTATTTAGCTGTCTTGAAAAAAATTTATACTAAGCGAAAAGAAAGGAGTGTAATTTATGATTAAACTTTTAATAGTCGAAGACTCCGAAGAAAGTAGAGATTTAATTCAGCTTGCACTTTCTAATGAAAATAACTTAAAAATTTTTTTCAAGCTGAAAGTGTTAAAAGAAAGTTTACAAATTTTAGAAAAAGAATTGTTTGATATCATCTTATTAGATTTATCATTGCCAGACGGTAACGGTAGCTCAATCTGTCAGATGATTAGAGAAAAGCCTGAAGTTTATTCAAAACCATTTATTGTTGCCTTAACTGCTGATACTTCTCAAGAGAGTGTCAATAAAAATTTGGAATTAGGCTGTGATGATTATATAAAAAAACCATTTGATTCTCAAGAATTAGTCATTAGATTGAAAAAAATTTATAAAAAGATTACCCTAGCAATCAAGAAATTATTACTTATGAGAATATAAAATTATTTTTTTAAATACTCGGACTGTCACTTATTCAAATGAAATCGTGGATCTTACTAAAAAATGAATTTGATCTTCTTCATTATTTTATAATAAATAAAGGTTTACTGTTAACTAGAATTAATATTTTAGATAATGTTTGGAAAGATAATTTTGACATTAGTGATAAAGCTGTGGATCAATGTTTGAAAAGGCTTAGAAAAATTGCCAATATTAAATGATAACTTAATCTCAAAAAGAGGATTTGGCTATATATTAAAATAAAATTTTTAGGTGATACTATGGAATTTAAACAAACAACAAAAAGATTTTTAGATGTAGAATTTTTTCAAACTTTACAAGATAGATTTTCAGAGGAATTTGGAATAGCTAGTGTAATTACTGATGTAACTGGCTTGCCTATAACAAAACCAAGTAATTTCACAAATTTCTGTAATTTAATACGTTGCACTTCTGCAGGAGATAAAAATGTCAATTTTTTTGATTCTTACAGTGGTTGTAAAGCAAAATATTTATAAAAAAAGCCTATTATTTATTCTTGCATGATCGGGACTCATTGATTTTTGCAAGCCCTATTTTACTTGGAGATACTTTTAGTAGGTTGTTTTCTATGCGGGCAAATTCTTACAGAAAAGCCGGATAAAGAGAAATTTTTATCTTATGCTAATGAATTAGGAATTGATAAGGAGAAATATTTTGATGCTTTGGATAAATTTAAAAATACTTCCTTATGAAAGGATAGAATATATTGCAAATTTTTTTGTATAAAAATCTCTTCAAAAATGTCTAATTTTATTTATTATCAAAAATATGGGAAAAATCTGCAAATTTCTTTTTTTCAATAATAGTATACAAGAATTTGAAAAAGATATCGAGAAACATCATCCATCAAAAATTATTAACCCAAATTCAAAAATATTTTTAAAAATTTTTACTCAAAAATTTTTTGAAACTTTTACTTATAAAGCTGATAATAAAATTTTAGATAAGATTAATAATAATAGCTAAACAAATTTCTCAGCTATCGACTGAGATAATCACAAAAATTAAAAATAATATAGATATTTTTAACGACTTTGATACTTTAAATTTACCGTAAAATTGAATTTAAATATAATAATCCTAAAAATTTTCATTAACACAATTTAACAAATAATTCGATATTTCCTTATTTGTTTACTACAAATTTTTATTAAATCATTTCTTTTCAAAACAAAAAGAGAAGCACAAGCTTCTCTCTTTTTGCTTGACAAATCCATACTCTCCCAGGCCGCTTCCAGCCAAGTACCATCAGCGTATATGGGCTTAACTTCAGGTTCGGAATGTTACTAGGTGTACCCCATAGCTATTCTCACCAAGCTTATTCATTTTATCACATAATATTCCTATGCGCAAGTGTTTCTAAACACTCGAAACTATATAGTAAAACTTAGATTAAAACTTCGATACTTAGTATTGGTCAGCTAAATACATTGCTGTACTTACACCCCCAACCTATCAACCTCCTAGGCTCGAAGGTATCTTAAAGAATACTTATCTTGAAGTTAGTTTCCCGCTTAGATGCTTTCAGCGGTTATCTCATTCCAAACGTGACTACCCAGCTGTAGCCACTGGCGTGACAACTGATACATCAGAGGTTTGTCCATCCCGGTCCTCTCGTACTAAGGACAGATCTTCTCAATATTCTAACGCCTCACAGTGGATAGGGGACCGAACTGTCTCACGACGTTCTGAACCCAGCTCACGTACCGCTTTAATGGGCGAACAGCCCAACCCTTGGGACCTTCTCCAGCCCCAGGATGCGATGAGCCGACATCGAGGTGCCAAACCCTACCGTCGATATGGACTCTCGGGTAGGATCAGCCTGTTATCCCCAGGGTAGCTTTTATCCGTTGAGCGACGACCCTTCCATTCGGAATCGCCGGATCACTATGTCCTGCTTTTCGCATCTGCTCGACCCGTCAGTCTTTACAGTCAAGCTTTCTTTTGCCATTGCACTCTATGGTTGATTTCCATCCAACCTGAGAGAACCTTTGAACGCCTCCGTTACTCTTTCGGAGGCGACCGCCCCAGTCAAAACTGCCCACCTAGCACTGTCTCCGTGGCTACAAAACCACAGATTAGAATTTCAGCATTGAATGGTTGGTATTCCACCGATGACTCTAATACAGCTAGCGCCATATCATCCCAGTCTCCCAACTATCCTATACATGCAATGCCAAAACCCAATACCAAGCTACAGTAAAGCTCCGATGGGTCTTTTCCGTCCTACTGTAGGTAACCGGTATCTTCACCGGTAATACAATTTCACCAGGCCTCCCGTCAAGACAGCGCTCAAATCATTACACCATTCGTGCAGGTCGGAACTTACCCGACAAGGAATTTCGCTACCTTAGGACCGTTATAGTTACGGCCGCCGTTCACCGGGGCTTCAATTCGGAGCTCTCACCTCCTCTTAACCTTCCGGCACTGGGCAGGTGTCAGCCCATATACATCGCCTCACAGCTAGCATAGACCCTGTGTTTTTGTTAAACAGTTGCTTGAGCCTCTTCACTGCGACCCTCGTGCGCTTTATGACGCGTAGTCACTAACACACAAGGGCTCCCCTTCTCCCGAAGTTACGAGGGTTATTTTGCAGAGTTCCTTAACGAGAGTTAGCCTGTCCGCCTTAGATTTCTCATCCTGACCACCTCAGTCGGTTTACAGTACGGGCAGTCATACATTAACGTTAGAAGCTTTTTCTCGGCAGCGTGGATTTTGCGCATTCACCTTACGGCTATATATCACACCTCAAGTCTAGTCCAACGGATTTTTCCTATTAAACCACTCTACATGCTTTTTACGGACACCTCCGTTCGTCCGCGCGCATACCCTTCTGCGTCCCTCCATCACAATCATATGACTGGCACAGAAATATTAATCTGTTTTTCCATTCGCCTACGCATTATAGCCTGGGCTTAGGTCCCTGGCTTACTCAGGGAAGACAAGCTTTTACCCTGAAAACCTTGGTCTTCCGGCGAGGGGATTCTCGCCCCCTTCTCGCTACTTATTCCTGCATTCTCACTCTGATACCTCCAGAGTTGGTTTCCCTTCTCCTTCAATGGCCCTACAGAACGCTCTCCTACCAATCCTTACGGATTCCACAGCTTCGGTTTATAACTTAGCCCTCGTTACATTGTCGGCGCAGAGACTCTCGACTAGTGAGCTATTACGCACTCTTTAAAGGTATGGCTGCTTCTAAGCCAACCTCCTAGTTGTTTGTGAATCTCCACCTCCTTTCCCACTTAGTTATAATTAGGGACCTTAGCTGGTGGTCTGGGTTGTTTCTTTTGACGATGGAAGTTAACTCCCTCATGGTCTCACTCCTGAGCTTTTAAATTATGGTATTCGGAGTTTGATTGATTTCAGTAAGCAACACGCCCCTAGATCATTCAGTGCTCTACCCCCATAATTGAACACTCAAGGCTGCACCTAGATGCATTTCGGAGAGAACGAGCTATCTCCTGGTTCGATTGGCTTTTTCACCCCTAAACCCTACCTCATCCCCCAACTTTTTCAACGGCGGTGGGTTAGGACCTCCACTGTGTCTTACCACAGCTTCATCCTGGACAGGTTTAGATCACCAGGTTTCGCGTCTACGCCAAAACGACTAATCGCCCTATTAAGACTCGGTTTCCTTCGGCTCCGTTATACTTAACCTCGCCGTTTAACGTAACTCGCAGGATCATTCTCCAAAAGGCACGCCATCACCATTACTGGCTCTGACCGCTTGAGGCACACAATTTCAGGTTCTATTTCACTCCCTCCCGGGGTTCTTTTCACCTTTCCCTCACGGTACTATGCGCTATCGGTTAGTAAGAGTATTTAGCCTTATGAGATATGGTCCTCACTGATTCACACAGAATTCCCTCGTGTTCCATGTTACTTGGGATCAAAGTTATATGCGCATCAGTTTACCCATACAGGACTTTCACCTTCTACGGTTTACCTTTCCAGATAATTCTAGTTCAGTGATACGCTATATCGAATAATCCCATGGTTCTTCATCACTCTGTCCCTCTACCCCATACGCGCAACGGCCACATCCTTGACACGCGCATGGTTTAGGCTTGACCCATTTCGCTCGCCGCTACTTTGGGTATCGTTTTTACTTTTTTCCTCGGGTTACTTAGATGTTTCAGTTCACCCGGTTCCCTCTTTCGTATTAAGACTCCATCTTAATAGATTGCTCCATTCGAAATCCTAGACTCTTACGTTCGTTTGCAACTTATCTAGGGCTTATCGCAGCTTACCACGTCCTTCATCGGCTCTTACTACCAAGGCATCCTTTGTGTGCCCTTTAATTATTTTAACCTATTTTTTGACAGCTAACTCTAAGAAATTGTTAGAGTTATTTTTGTTTTCTTGTTTGTTCTACTATAGTTTCCAATGTTCAGAAGTAATGTAAGAACATTACCAATAGAATAGAGAAAATATGCGCTCCTTAGAAAGGAGGTGATCCATCCGCACGTTCCCGTACGGATACCTTGTTACGACTTCACCCCAATCGCTAATCACACCCTCGGAGCATCCCTCCTTACGGTTAGGCCTGCTACTTCAGGTGCAACCAACTCTCGTGGTGTGACGGGCGGTGTGTACAAGACCCGAGAACGTATTCACCGCAACATAGCTGATTTGCGATTACTAGCGATTCCAACTTTCATGTACTCGAGTTGCAGAGTACAATCCGAACTAAGAATAGTTTTTCTGAGATTAGCTCACCCTCACAGGGTCGCGACTCTCTGTACTACCCATTGTAGCACGTGTAGCCCAGCGTATAGGGCATGATGACTTGACGTCATCCCCACCTTCCTCCTGCTCATCGCAGGCAGTATCGCATGAGTCCCCAACTAATGATGGTAACATACGAAAGGGGTTGCGCTCGTTGCGGGACTTAACCCAACATCTCACGACACGAGCTGACGACAGCCTATGCACCACCTGTCTTTAGGTTCTCCCGAAGGAGCACTAAAACACATCTCTGCATTCTTCCTAAGATGTCAAACGCTGGTAAGGTTCCTCGCGTTGCGTCGAATTAAACCACATGCTCCACCGCTTGTGCGGGTCCCCGTCAATTCCCTTTGAGTTTCACTTGCGTACGTACTCCCCAGGCGGATTACTTATCGCGTTAGCTTTGGGCGCTGAGGTTCGACCCCCAACACCCTAGTAATCATCGTTTACGGCGTGGACTACCAGGGTATCTAATCCTGTTTTGCTACCCACGCTTTCGCGCTTTAGCGTCAGTATTCGTCCAGTAAGCTGGCTTCCCCATCGGCATTCCTACAAATATCTACGAATTTCACTCTCTACACTTGTAGTTCCGCTACCTCTCCGATACTCTAGCTACATGAGTTTCCAACGCAATACGGGGTTGAGCCCCGCATTTTTCACATCAGACTTACATAGCCGCCTAGACGCGCTTTTTACGCCCAATAAATCCGGATAACGCTTGTGACATACGTATTACCGCGGCTGCTGGCACGTATTTAGCCGTCACTTCTTCTGTTGGTACCGTCATTTTTCTTCCCAACTGAAAAGCACTTTTACATTCGAAAAACTTCATCGTGCACACAGAATTGCTGGATCAGACTCTCGGTCCATTGTCCAATATTCCCCCACTGCTGCCTCCCGTAGGAGTAAGGGCCGTGTCTCAGTCCCCTTGTGGCCGTTCACCCTCTCAGGCCGGCTACCCATCATCGCCTTGGTGAGCCGTTACCTCTCAACTAGCTAATGGGACGCAAAGCTCTCTCACAGCGCATATAGCTTTCATAATTCTAGCATGCACTAAAAATCATAATATCCGGTATTAGCATCCGTTTTCCAGATGTTGTCCCAGTCTGTGAGGCAAGTTCTTTTACGCGTTACTCACCCGTCCGCCACCCAAACCGAAGTTCAAGTAGACTTGCAGTATGTTAAGCATTCTGTCAGCGTTCATCCTGAGCCAGGATCAAACTCTTCGTTCAATCTTTATAGCTCACTTGCTATACATTATTTTTACACCAAAATTTATGGTTGCATTTTTCTTTCCCTATTCTGTTGCTAATGTCCTTGTCGCATTGACAAAAACTATATTAACATTGAAAATAAATTTTGTCAACAAAAATTTTTAAAAATTTTAATTTTTAAATTTTATTTTTACAAAAATATTATTATACTGAATGGAAATTTTTATTTTTATTTTTATAAAAATAAAATAGTGATATAATGATATATCACTACTTTTTATTTTCTAAGGAGATGAATTTTATGAATAACCCCATTGCAATTTTTGATGCAGGTCTTGGCTCTTATGCCATAGTTGAAACTGTGCATAAAAGCTTATCCAAAACAAGATATTATTTATTTTGCAGATAGAAAAATTTTTCCTTATGGTAAAAACTATTGAAGAGTTGAAAGTTATATTGAAAATTCCATTAATTTTTCTTTTTGAAGAGGGGCAAATTTTATTATTCTTGCTTCTAATGCTCCAAGTATAACGGTTCTTGATAAGATAAAAACAAAGAAAAAGTCATAGGAATTTATCCGCCTATTGCTGATGTTATTGAAGATAGGAAGAAAAATACTTTGATAATTGGTGCAAAAGTTATGACTGAAAGTCAAGAGATGAAAAGAAATTTATAAAAAGAAACTGGAAGTTATCACGAACAATTTCACTCAAAAATGCCTCTCCTCTAATAGAGTTAATAGAAAGTGGAGATTTTATTAATAAGAAAGATGAAACGGAAACAAAAAAATTAAAAAAATTTTTATGGTTGAAGCTGAAAATGAATTTGGAAAAGATTGATTCGATAACTTTGAGTAGCACTCATCTGCTTTTGGCTTAAAAAAATTATTTTGAAAAACTTTTTCCTGAAATAAAGTTATATGACCCCTGCAAACAAGTTAATAAAAGCTATTGAACCTTATATTACTGATGGAGTGGGAGAAATATTTTCAATAATTACAGAATCTCAAGAATACCCTGCTGAAGAATTTTTGAAAACCTTAGATATTTTAAATATAAAACTAAATTATAGAATACACAATTAATTATGAAAAATTATTTTTTTCTATGTAAAAGTGAAAAATTTATGAAATATACTTTTTAAATAAAAATGATACTAAATTTCAAAAATTGTTTTTAGTATCATTTTTATTTATTATCTTATCTTTTCGCTTAAAAACTTTTTGTCCATATGCAAACCAAAAATAAAATTTCCTAAAAGGCCCGCTAAAAATCATCGAGTACAACTCCACACCATTTCCAAAAATTTTGTGACTTATATATTGGCCCAATTTTTTTGTAATATCAAAAATCTAAAATAAAATAAAAAGCTAGGCCCATAGCAATAAAAAGTATCTTTCATTTCCAACTGGATTTATTAGAAATAAAGTTGTTAAAAACCCTAATACTTCATCGATAACTACAGCCTGTGGATCTTCTTTTTTAAAGATTTCTTTTTCACAAATATCTGCAACATAAACTGATATTGCAAAAAAGTTACTAAAAAAATATGAAATAAAAAGAATTGTAAAACCATTGTATTTAAAAATAGTGGTTTTATAAGAACTAGTAAAAAATATAAACAGGTATTCCACCTAATGTTCCAAAAAGTCCCCGGCATAAAAGGAAAATCTCAAGACCAAACCAAGTTCCTCAATGTTCTTATTAATTTATGATTATTCATCAATACACACCTCTTTTTATAATTGTACTCTCTATATTCGCCTTTTTCTAGTTTTTAACTGTTTCAAAACTTTTTCATATCTTCAACTGTTTCCAGTTGTAAATTCAAGAACAACAACATCCACATTCAGTTTTTATATCATCCATAATATTTATGATATTAAGTGGCTTCTCTAAAAAACAATTCTGTTCCAAATTCATTACGAATTATAGAAAACCTATCGTTCTCTTTATTTGTTATAACCTCATCTTTTTCCATCAGCTAAATCAACATCGACTGTCATACCTTTTAATTTTGAATAAATTAAAAGAGCTTTTTAATTTTTGATTTTACCTAGAGTTCTAATTTTTGCAAAATTTATTTCAGGCGAAACAATAAAACTTTCTAATTTATCATTTCCAAAACATTCATAGTATATGAATTAACAATATTCATATTCCAGTTCAGCATAACATTAGGATTTTTCATTTTCTAAAAGCTCATATAAATTTGAAGCTAAATTATTTTTCCTAAATTATGAGAGTTTAAATTTCCCTGTTTTGCAATATCATAGGTTCTTCTATAAATTTTTATTTTAAAAATCATCTTGCACAGATTTTACGAATTTTTCTTGTTCATTATTTGAAACGATTACTCTAATCTCTAAATCTTTTGGTTCATCTTTTTCAATTTCTAACTTATAATATTCTCTATTTAAAATTTTTAATTCCTCATCTAAATCTCTTCTAAAAATAAGATAAAATTTCTTGTCTAAATTTTTTCAACTGTAATCCTTTTTAAATTTTTTTAAGTTCTGACATAGGTATAAAATATTTTCATCAATATTTACTTCAATATTTTTTACAGAAAATTCACTGTCTCCAATTTCTGAAATTTTTCTTTGACATCATCAACTGTTACAGATGAGCTTCTTGTGTTTTTATTTCTGATATCTCTTGAATTTCTAAAATTCTATTTTTATTTTCATCTTCCAAATAAATTTTTAGTTTTAAGTTCTCATTTTAATTTTGCTTCAAACTCAAAATTAATTTCCAATTTTTATTGGTAGTTTTTAATTTTTGAAATTTCATCATTCAATCTTTTATTAAAATTTCTAAAAATATATTTTTGTTCCATCAGGAAAGTTCAAAAGAAATTTTTCGTTCTTAGAAGCTGCCTTATTTAAATATGTTCCTCCTAAGCTTTTTATAATCCTTAGAAACAAAAGTTATTCCATCTCCTGCAATTACATCATCGGTTAACTTTATTTTTTCCAAAGACTTCTCCGATTTTTCACCCATATTAAAAGAATAATCTCTATTCATTATACTCTTTATCGTTATTATAAAAAATATCCTCTTGAATATCCACGATTAAATAGTTTCAGAGTATTTTCTTCCTTATCAATTCCATTTATAAGGCTTCTAAAATAATTTACTGTTTTTCATCAGACATAGGAAACATCTTTCATTCTCCCTCAACTTTAATACTTTTCAACACCTATCTCTTGTAATTTTTATTTCATCAAAACCATAAAGTTGATCTTTTGGACTTAAAAATATGATTTTTCTCCACAAGAAGTTTTTATATTCTTTTCTACAAGGTTGAGCACACATTCTCCCGATTTCCACTTCTTCCACCAATAAAACTACTCATATAGCAATTGACAGAAAAAGAAAGCTAAAAGTGAACCCGATACAAAAACTTCAAGTTCCATATCAGTTTTTTCTCTAATTTCTTTTTATCTCATTGAAACTCAATTCTCAGGTAATACAATTCTAGTAAAACCTAATTCTTTCAAATAATTTATTTCATAATGATTGGCAACTGTCATCTGAGTACTTCCATGAATTTCGATGCTCGGAAAATTTTTATGCAAATAATCAGCATAGCCTCAAATCTTGTACTATAATTGCATCCAATCCATGATTATATAATTCTTTTAATTTTGGATATAAAACTTCTATCTCACTATTTGTCATTATTGTATTTAAAGTCAAAAATTCTGCTTCCTCTCAAATGAGCATAATCAATTGCTTCTTTTCAATTCTTTCTAATGTAAAGTTATCAGCATTTCTTCTTGCTCCCATAACCTTTTAAACCTAAATATATTTCATCAGTTGTGGCACTTATGGCAGCTTTAAATCTTTCCATATTCCCAACTGGTGCTACAATTTTTCATAAAATCTCCTTCAGTAAGTTTATTTCTTTTTAATTCATCTAAGCTTGAGTTGTTTTTCAATAACTATATCAGCTCTTTTTATTTTTCTTCATTGGACATCTGACTTGAAATTATTTTTCCGCCAAACTTCTATCAATCTTATCTCTTTCAATAATCCTTTTGAACTTGAATTTCATAATTTGAAATTACAACAATTATTTTTATCACATAACTTATCAATTCCACTTTCAAAAAAGTAGAGGAACATCAAAAATATTATTTTTCTTTTTCTATCTGAAATTTCTCTAATTTTATAATGATCTAAAACTCTCTGGATGAATTATGTCATTTTAAAAATTTTTAATTTTTCTTTATCTTCAAAAACTATTTTTATTTCTGTCTCTCAACTGTTCCAAAAATTTTTAGAATTTCTTCTTTGGCTTCTTTACTCTAGAAATTTCTTTAGCAATTTTGTCTGCATCATAAACTTTAAATCCTGTTCAGCTAAATATTTTTGATACAGTACTTTTCCCACTGCGTATTCCACCTGTTAAGCCTATTATCATTTTACATCATTCCTTTACACTAAATCTTTTTACTCTAGCTCTATATTTGAGGACGTGAAATAATACGTGTTATATTTCTATAAATTTTTCTTCCTCTTCATAACTCAGACAAATCTGAAATTTTTATTAATATGGTCAATGATCTCAGTTGATAAATCAGTCAAAATATTTTCTTCTTCTGTTTTCTTAGGCTCTTTTTGATTTTTCAGGTTTCTTTTCTTTAACTTCAACTTTAGTCAAAAACTCATAAGTATACCAAACATCTTCATATTTTTAGGGATATCTATCTCTGCTGAGCTTATAACTTCTCCTGTTAAATTTGAAATAAGTCTATAATTAACTTTTAAGATAGCTTCTCTAGTTTTAATATTTTCTATTTCTTTATATTTAACAAGATTAGTCGAATCAAAAATCTTTAAAGTTTTTATAATTTTTCTGTATATTCTTTTTCAACAGATTGACTTTCTTTTTATTGGTTTTAAATCTAATTTTAAATCAAGTTCCAGTCTCATATCTGCATTAGATTGTTTATATTTAAAATTTTTAGTTTTTCTATCTGCAATTTTATTTTTCCAAAAGTCGTAGATAAATTTTTTATTGTTAGAATTTATATTAAGACTATAAGTTTTTTCTATTTTTATTGAATAAATCATATTTTTCTTTTTCGATTTTTAAACCAATTTCATTATCATAATTACTAATATTTTTAAATAATTATATTTTTCTAACTTTATCACGATAATTATTTCCATTGTATTTTTTCAGTTTCATTTAACATATTGTTAGCTATTTCTTTCCCTAAAATTTTATGCTTGTTCATATCAAATTTAATATTTCTTAAAGCTTCTTTTTGATTTACTAGGTAAATTTAAATATAACTCTTCCATTAAATATAATTCTTTTTCTGCATTTTTAACTTTTGGATAATATTCTCTCCTGAATTAAAAATTTTTTCATACTGTTCTAGTAATTCGATATTATCAGTTTTTTCTCCATATATTCATTAATTTGTTTTATTGCATAATAGTAATCATTACTTTCATATCCTCTTTCAGCTTTACGTAATGCCCAATACAAACACTGAAGTAAATAACAAACTAGTTGTCATCAAAAAATAATTTTTTAGCATAGAATACCTCCTGAATTTAAAAATATCTGTTACTTATCATTAATATATCATAAAATTAGAAAAATTTATAATTTAAAAATTTTTAAAAATTTTTCTTGACATTTATTTTTTATATGTTATATATATTTCATAATTATTAGCCACCACTTATATAGAGTGCTACATTCTCCCTCTGTTTTTATAGAAGGGCTTTTGCTCTTCTAAATAAAAAGAGTTAAATTAATTAATAAAATTATATAGATATAGGAGGTTTAATATGTTAAATCCAAATCAATTTACAGAAAGTACAATGACTGCTATAAATTTTGCAGTTGATATCAGCAAAGGAAATATGCAACAAACTATTAAGCCTGAAGCATTAGCTTTAGGTATGCTTATGCAAAAACAACGGTCTTATACCAAGAGTTATAGAAAAATGGGACTGAACTTGCAATATATCACTTCAGAATTTGAAAAAGAAATGAATAATTATCCAAAAGTTCAAGTTAAAGTTAGTAATGAAAATATAGGTCTTGATGCAAAAACAAATTCTATTTTTAAATAGAGCAGAAGAAATAATGAAAAGAATTAGAAGATAGTTTTCTAAGTGTTGAACATATTTTTAAAGCGATGATTGAAGATATGCCAATTTTTAAAAGATTAGGTATTAGCTTAGGAAAAATATACGGAGGTATTGATGAGTATAAGAGGAAACAGAAAAGTAGATAATCAAAATCCAGAGGCAACTTACGAAGTTTTTAGAGAAATATGCAAAGAATTTAGTTGAACTTGCAAGGGAAGGAAAAATTGATCCAATAATTGGTAGAGATTCTGAAATCAGAAGAGCAATACAAATAATTTCAAGAAGAACTAAAAATGACCCAATTTTAATTGAGAACCTGGTGTCGGTAAAACTGCAATCGTTGAAGGACTTGCTCAAAAGAATTTTAAATGGAGATGTCCCTGAAAGTTTTAAAAATAAAAATATTCTCACTTGATATGGGAGCATTAGTTGCTGGTGCAAAATATAAGGGAGAATTTGAAGAAAGAATGAAAGGAGTTTTAAAAAGAAGTTGAGGAATCAAACGGAAATATAATTCTTTTCATTGATGAAATTCACACTATAGTTGGAGCTGGAAAAGGAGAAGGTTCTCTTGATGCTGGTAATATGTTAAAACCTATGCTTGCAAGAGGAGAATTGAGAGTTATCGGTGCAACAACTATAGATGAATATAGAAAATATATTGAAAAAGATCCTGCACTTGAAAGAAGATTCCAAACTATTTTTAGTAAATGAGCCAAACATTGATGACACACTCAATCTTAAGAGGACTTAAAGATAAATTTGAAACTTATCACGGAGTTAGAATTGCAGATGCTGCTATCGTTGAAGCTGCAACTCTTAGCCAAAGATATAAGTGATAGAAAATTACCAGACAAAGCTATTGACTTGATAGATGAAGCCGCAGCTATGATAAGAACTGAAATTGATTCTATGCCAGAAGAGTTAGATAAGTTGACAAGAAAAAGCTTTACAAATGGAAATTGAAATCAAAGCTCTACAAAAAGAAACTGACGAAGCATCAAAAGAAAGATTGAAAGTTTTAGAAAAAGAACTTGCTGAAACTAACGAGGAAAAGAAAATCGTTACTTCAAGATGGGAACTTGAAAAAGAGGAAATTTCAAAAGTTAAAAATATCAAAAAGAAATTGAAAATGCTAAACTTGAAATGGAAAAAGCCGAAAGAGAGTATGATTTAAATAAATTGGCTGAATTGAATATGGTAAACTTGCAACTCTTGAAAAGAATTGCAAGAACAACAAAATAAAGCCGATGTTGGAACAAAAGAAAATTCTTTGTTGAAGCAAGAAGTTACTGCTGATGAAATTGCTGACATTGTCTCAAGATGGACAGGTATTCCTGTATCAAAATTGACAGAAACTAAAAAGAAAAATGTTACACCTTGAAGATAATATTAAAGAAAGAGTTAAGGGTCAAGATGAAGCTGTAAAAGTTGTTGCTGATACTATGCTTAGATCTGTTGCAGGACTTAAAGATAGTGGAAGACCCATGGGATCATTCATTTTCCTGGGACCAACAGGAGTGGGAAAAACTTATCTTGCTAAAACTTTAGCTTACAATTTATTTGACAGCGAAGACAATGTCGTTAGAATTGATATGAGTGAGTATATGGATAAATTTTTCTGTTACTAGACTTATAGGAGCACCTCCAGGATATGTTGGTTATGAAGAAGGTGGACAATTAACAGAAGCAATCAGAACTAAACCTTATTCTGTAATTCTGTTTGATGAAATAGAAAAAGCTCATCCTGATGTGTTTAATGTTTTTATTGCAAGTTTTAGATGACGGTAGACTTACAGATGGACAAGGAAGAATAGTTGATTTCAAAAATACTTTAATCATAATGACATCAAATATCGGTTCTCACTTGATACTTGAAGATCCAAAAATTAAGTGAAGAAACTAGAGAAGCTGTTGCTAATGAATTGAAATCAAGATTTAAACCTGAATTTTTAAACAGAATTGATGATATTATAACTTTTTAAAAGCATTAGACTTATCAGCTATAAAAGAAAATTGTTAAGTTGAGTTTGAAAGATTTAGGAAATAAATTGAAAACTAAACATATAAAAATTAGAATTTTTCTGATACTATGATAAATTATTTAGCTGAAAATGCTTATGACCCTCATTACGGTGCAAGACCATTGAGAAGATATATCCAAAAAGAAATTGAAACAAATTTAGCTAAGAAAAATTTTGTCAAATGAAATTATGAAAAATCTACTGTAATGATAGGTCTAGAAAACAATAATATAATATTTAAAGAAATATAATAAAAAGAGACTACTACATTAATAAGTTTAATTTCTTATTTTGTAGTAGTCTTTTCTTATTATAAAAAATATATTTTAAATTCTAATGAGTCTAGCAATATTTTTCAGCAGTTTTTTTCTAAATTTACTTTTCCCATTTTTGCGATGTTATCAAGGTTATCAACACCTTGCATTATAGAAAAAAATTGCATCAAAACCATAGTCATACAGAATTTCTATATCTTTGCTAACATTACCAGCAAGAGTTATATTAGGTACTCCATATTTTTGCAACACTTACAACACCATAAGGTGTTTTTCCAAAACGAGTTTGAGAATCAATACTACCTTCTCCTGTGATAACAAAATCTGCACCCTTTGATTTTTCTTCAAGCTTACTGTATTCAACTACAATATCAATACTTTTCTCAACTCAGCATTAAGAAATGCCATAAGTCCTGCACCAAGTCCACCAGCAGCTCCAGCTCCTGGGATATTTTCAACATCAACTTTTACATCTTTTTCTTATAAGTTCAGCATAATGTTTTAAATTATTATCTAAAATTTTAACCATTTCTTCTGTTGCACCCTTTTGACGTCCAAACACATTGGCTGCTCCTGTTTTACCAGTTAGTGGATTTTGTACATCACAAGCTGCAATAAATTTTATATTTTTTATTCTACTATCAAGTTCTGATAAATCAATTTTTCTTTATTTTTGATAATTCTCTCCTCCAAAAAGAAATTTGTTTTCCATTTTCATCTAATAGCTTTCCACCTCAAAAGCTTGAATCATCCCAGCACCACCATCGTTAGTAGCACTCCCACCAATTCCTATAAGAATTGTTTTTTTGCCCCCATATCCATAGCTTTTTTATAAGTTCTCCAGTTCCGTAAGTTGTAGTTATCATTGATTTCTTTTTCTCTTGGAACAAGTTCTAAAACCACTTGTACTTGCCATTTCTAAAACTGCTATCTCTCTATTACCTAAAAATTCCAAATTTAGATTTTACTTTTTCTCCAAGAGGTCCTGTAGTCTCAACAAAAATACATTTTTCCCTCTTCTGTTGCATCAACTAGAGATTGAGTTGTTCCCTCTCCTCCATCTGCCATTGGAACTTTTATAAACTCAGCATTAGGGAGAGCAATTTTCATTCCTTTTCTATTGATTCACACGCTTCTTTAGCTGTCATACTTTCTTTTGAATGAATCAGGTGCTATTATAATTTTCATATTATCACCTACTAATAATTCCGTAAATTATTGTTGACACAACTGTTAATGTCAATCCAACTAATGATTCAAATGGAATTAAAGCTAATCTTTCTTTCATATCCATATTTACACTTCCACCCTGTCGCATGGAAAAACTTCCGTGTGGTAAATGGTCAAGCACAGTAGCACCTGAATGTATCATTGCTGCTGAACTGATAGGAGATAGTCCTAATCCCAATAAAGTCGCTCCGAAAACTTTACTCAACTGCTGTTCCTGCTGTAGTTGATGCTGTTGCTCCAGACATTAAAATTCCAGCAAGAGGTGCTAGTAAAAATGCAGGTGCCCCTGTTGATGTCAAGAAATTTTTCTAATACAGTTTTCAAATCAGAATTTGCAATTATACCTGATATTGTACCAGTTCCTAAAAAGTAAAACGGCAACTCCTATCATTTTTTTCCTAATCCAAAACACAATAGTTATTGAAATTTTTTTGATTTTTCCCATAACAAGACAACCAATAAATCCTCCAACTGGTAAAAGCTATCAATGGATCAATTTTTATATCTGCTATAGGTCTTAAAAGATAAAAATTATTATTGCAAACCAATGGTCCTAGAATTGAAGCAAAAAACTTGGTCCTTCATCAGAATTTTTCTTCACTTATTTCATTCTCTTTAATTTCGCTACCTTTTTTTAGATAAAGCTTTTGCTATTATAATAGTAACAACAATTCCAAATATTGCTGAATTATTCCTGCTGCCATAACAGAAGTCAAAGGCAAATTAAAAGCATCCGATGCAGCTATTGCATTAGGATTTGGTGACATTATATTTCCAGATTTTCCTCCACCTATCATTGCAATTAAAACTGCAGTTCTTGATAGATTTGTTCTCTTAGCTATTGCCATTGCTATCGGTGCAACAGTGATTACTGCAACATCTATAAATACTCCAACCATTGTTAAAAATCATAGCTGAAATAACTATTGCTATAACTGCTTTTTGTTTCACCTAGTTTATTAACTATAGTTTCTGCAATTTTTGCAGCTCCCGTTTCTATTAAAAACTCCTGCTAAAACTCCTGCTGTAATAATTTTAAAATTGCTGGAATCATTCCTTGAGCTCCTGAAATCATTAAACCAACAGTATCTTGAATATTTGCTCCTCCAACAAGTCCACCCTACGATTGATCCTAAAATTAACGAATACGCAGGATTAACCTTTCATAATTAAAAACTATTACTATGATAAGTCCAATCACTGCACCTAATGCTGTTATTGTTGCCATAATACTGCCTCCCTTTTTAAAAATTAAGTAAAAATTTTGTATCTTTAAAAATAGTAAAACACAATATTATTAAAATTTTTATTATAAAAATTTACAAGTTCATTATTTGATCTACGAATAGAATGTAATTTTTGATGGTTTGTCATCTTCTATGATATCCTAAACTCAATACTGCAACAACTTTTTCATTTGCAGATATATTTAAATTTTTAGCTACAGCTTCTGGATTTAAACGTCCTATCCAACAAGCTCCAAGACCTAATTCTTCTGCTTCCAACATCATATGTGTGATAACAATAGCAATATCAATTTCTCCACTATCTTTATTTCCGTTTAAGTCATTATGCCAAACTTCATCTAAATTAGAAAGTACAAACTAAATAGCAAGGTGCTTTATAGTTGTATTCGAAATCTTTTCATAAGTTTTTTGCTATTCCTTCTTCACTTTTTAACAACATAGACTCTTTGTGGTTGATTGTTATGTGATGTAGGAGCAAGTCCTTCCAGCTTCTCAAAACTTTTAAAAAGTTTTTTTCTTCAACTTCTTTAGTTGCATATCTTCTACAAGTGTATCTGTCTGCCATAAGTTTTAATAATTCCATAGTAACCTCCTAAAATTTTTATTATAAAGTAATTATAGTATACTTTTTTATTTTTTATAAATAATTAATTTAAAATAAAAATGTTTTTAATTAATAATGTACATTTTAATAAAAAAGACTATTACAAAATGAGTAAGTAAACTCAAAATGTAATAGTCTTTAATATTTTTATTTCTCAATTTTCACCAGCACTTAAAAACATTTTCTCAGGGCGGTCTGAAAGCATTTCCACAGTGTGAACAGCAAAGTACTCATTTCCATTGTCCACATTCTGACAATGAGAAATGTCAAACGAGGAAAGTCATTGACTGAGTACTGAACCCCATCATTTTTAATTTTGCTAAAACTTGTAAACCATTATCAAATTTTTCCAGAGCAACCATCGTGCATATATATTCCTCCATTCTTCTTTTTAATTTTAAATATTAATTTTATAAATTTCAATTATATTTTACCACAAATATAATATATTTAAAAATTTTTTTATTTTCGGTAACATTTGTTGCGGAAATTTCAAAACTATATGTAATATTATAATTCTAGAAATTGTGAAACTAGAAATTAAATATAGAAAATTAGGAGGAAATGAAAAATGAGTGATAAAATGTTTTGTTATCAATGTCAAGAAACATCAAAAAGGAACTGGGTGTACTTTCGATAGGAGTTTGTGGGAAAAACCGCTGAAACATCTGGATTACAAGATTTATTAGTTCATACAGATAAAGGAGTTGCAGCTACAGTTCAGTACTTAGAAAAAGCTGGAAAAAGCTAAAGAATTACTTTGAAGGACAAGTTAATAAATATTTAGTAAACCTTTATTTATAACTATTACAAATGCAAACTTTGATGATGCAATGATTTTAGATGAAATCAGAGCAGGTTTAAAATTAAGAGAAGAATTAAAAGCTTTATGTTCAGCTGAAGAATTAAAATCTATGAAAAATATGGAGCAGAAGTTTTAAACTGGTACTATGAATCTGATGAAGATTTATTAAATTACTCAATGAAATTAGATGTAGTTGGAATTTTTAAGAACTGCAAATGAAGATGTAAGATCTCTAAGAGAATTAATTGTTTATGGATTAGGAATGGCTGCTTATACTGAACATATGCAATGAATTTAGGATTTACAAGCGATGAAATATTTGCATTCACAGAAAAAGCATTATTAGGGACTATTGATGATAGTTTAACAGCTGATGATTTAGTAGCTTTAGTTTTTAGAAACAGGAGAATATGGAGTAAAAGCAATGGCTCAACTTGACAATGCTAATACATCTGTTTTAGGAACTCCAGAAATTACTAAAGTTAAAATTGAGCTGGAAAAAGACCAGGAATCTTAATCAGTGGACATGATTTATGGGATCTAAAACAATTATTAGAACAATCAAAAAGATTCAGGAGTAGATATTTATACTCACTCTGAAATGTTACCAGGATGTCTTATCCTGAACTTAAAAATACTCATGCATTTCTATGGGAAACTATGGAAATGCTTGGTGGGATCAAAGAAAAGACTTTACAAACTTCAATGGAGCTATCGTTTTCACAACTAACTGTATAGTTCCTCCAACAGCAAAATGCAACTTACAAAGACAGAGTATTTACTACAAATGCTGCTGATTCCCAGGATGGAAAAAGAGTTAAAGTTAATAAAAGATGGAACAAAAGATTTCTCAGAAGTTATTGAAGCTGCTTTGAAATGTGAACCACCTAAAGAAGTTGAATCAGGAGAAATTACAGTTGGATTTGCTCATAACCAAGTTTTAAGTTTAGCAGATGCAGTTGTTGAAAATATTAAAAATGGATCAATCAGAAAAATTTGTTGTAATGAGTGGTTGTGATGGAAGATCTGCAAAAAGAAATTACTATACAGAATTTGCTGAAAAATTACCTAAAGATACAATAATTTTTAACTTCAGGTTGTGCAAAAATTCAAATACAATAAATTAAATTTAGGAGACATTAATGGTATCCCAAGAGTATTAGATGCAGGACAATGTAATGACTCTTATTCATAAGCAGTTGTAGCTCTTAAATTAAAAGAAGTGTTTGGATTAAAACGATATCAACGATTTACCAATTGCATTCAACGTTGCTTGGTATGAACAAAAAGCTGTAATCGTATTACTTGCCTTTTACTATACCGAGAGTAAAAATATCCACTTAGGACCAACTCTACCAGGATTCTTATCTCCAAATGTAGCTAAAGTTTTTAGTTGAAAACTTTGAATTGCTGGAATCTCTACAGTAGAAGAAGATCTAAAAATATTTTGGATTATTAGATTAAGAAGTTTCTGCTGGAGTTATCGATGGTGGGAATACACCTACAATACCAAGAGCATAATAACATATCAATAATTTGATAAAAGACCGAGATGTTTCTTTGGTCTTTTATTTTGATATATTGAGCATATTATATAAGTAGAGAAACTAAAAATTTATATTTTTGTTCCTTGAAAAATAAAAATCTGGAATTTCTTCCAGATTTTTTCATTTTCTTATTTTTACTATTTCTTTGATTCTAGCTTTTTAGCTGACAATCCTCTTAAGTAGTAAAGTTTAGATCTTCTTACTCTACCAACTTTTTAGAACTTCAATTCTGTCAATATTTGGAGAATTAACAGGGATTATTCTTTCACTCCAACTCCTGCAGTAACTTTTCTTACAGTGAAAGTTTTTGCAATTCCCCACCGTTTACTCTGATTACAACTCCTTCAAATAATTGAACTCTTTCTTTGTTTCCTTCTTTTACTTTGTAGTAAACACCAATAGTGTCTCCTGCTTTGAATTGTGGAATATCACTTCTTAGATATTCTTTTTCAACTAATTCGATCAATTTTTTTCTTTCATTGTTCCTCCTCGAGATATTCATTTAATTTTTATTAAAGCGGAATATCGAAATTTTAACAAGTAATTATAACTCATATTTTAATTTTTGTCAAAATATTTTTACACTTCTACTCTCATCATCTAAAGCACGAGAAATTGTTGCCGTATCTGAAAACTCAAGATTACTTCCTATAGGTATACCACTAGCTAATTTTTGTAATTTTTATTCCAAAATTTTTCATAAGTTTTGCTAGATACATTGCTGTAGTCTCTCCTTCGATATTTGGATTCGTGACAAAATTATTTCTTCTATATCGTCTTTTGCTATTCTTTCAAGCAAAGATTTTTATATTCAACTCATTCGGTGTTATACCATTTAAAGGATCTAGTCTTCCATCTAAAAACATGATAAACACCTCTAAATTTAGTAGTTTTTCTCTAAAATCATAATATCTTTACTTTCTTCGACAACACAAACAATTCTGTGATCTCTTTCATGGTCAGAGCATATATCACAAGTATCTGATTCACAATAGTCTCCACAGACACTGCATTTTTATATTTTCTTTAACAGCTAAAAGAGCTTTCTACAAAATTCTCGACATCTTCTTTTTGATTGATTCAAAATATGAAAAGCATACCTCGTTGCAGATTTTTGTCCCACACCTGGTAACTTATTAAATTCTAATATCAATCTTTTGTAAACTTCTAGTTGGCATTCTGAACTCCTAACTAAGAGATTTTTAAATTCTTTTTATAGTCTTGCTTATTTCTCTTCTTTCCTTCCCTAAGCTCCGCATTTTTTATAATATAATCATCTACTCTATCTTCATAATCAGATTGCATATTTTTCGATTATATCTATAATTTCTTCATAAGTCATACTTGGCTTTAAATAATCTTTTTAAGTTTAATAGTAACTCAACTCTTTTTCTATTATCTCTAACTTTTCTATCGTTATCTTCGATTTTCTCTTTTTAATTTGATTTTTTTCTTCTTTCTTTTCTTACTAATTCTAAAACACTATCCATAAAAACTCTCCTTTCAAAGTTATCTAGATAATAAAAAGTGCTAACTCATAATCTTTCTTTATACTTTTCTCTTTTTCCAGCCGAAGAAGCTTCATCAAGTGAGTGAGTAACCATTTCATTTTCAAGTCCAACCATAACTCCAGCTTCACCTTTTATCTAAAAACTTCAATAGCCTTTGCTGCCATTTTTGTTGCTAAAACTCTATCAAATCCAGATGGAGTACCTCCTCTTTGAATATGTCCTAAAACTACCGATCTAATTTCACTATTGATACGTCCTCTTAGTTCTTCTTCTATAGTCATAACATTTCCAACACCTTCAGCAACTAAAAACTATATCGTGAAGTTTTTCCATTTTTCTTCTTTTCTTTCAATTGAAGAGCAAGCATTTCAATCGGATTATCCATTTCTGGTATCATTATTCCATCTCCACCACCTGCAATACAAGCATGAAGAGCTAAATCTCCAGCGTGTCTTCCCATAACTTGAACCAATATTGTTCTTTCGTGGGAAGTAGCTGTATCTCTAATTTTTGACATTGCATCCAATATTGTATTTAAAACAAGTGTCAAATCCAAGGTAAAATCTGTTCCTGAAATATCATTATCGATAGTTCCTGGTATTCCTACAACTTTAATTCCGTGTTCTTTTTGTAAATTAAGTTTGCTCCACGATAAGAACCATCTCCACCGATTACAACAAGATATTCTATTCCTCTTTTTCTTTAAATTATTAACTGCAATTGCTCTAAATTTTTCTTGCTTAAATTCTTCGCAACGAGCAGTTAATAAAAACAGTTCCGCCTTTGTCTATAATTCCTGATACAAATCTGTCAGTCATAGGGAAAATTTCATCATTTAACATTTCCCCATATATCCTCTTCTTATTCCAAATACTTCGAAACCATAAGATTTTGCAATTTTGCTAGCTGCTCTTATAGCAGCATTCATTCCAGGTGAATCCCCACCACTTGTTAAAAATAGCTAATTTTTCTTTCCATTTTTCCCTTTTCCTTTTTCCTTATTTTTCCTAAAAATTTTATTTGTAAAAAAACTCCCATTTGTCTGAACTTATTATATCTCTTTTTCCAACAATTCTTCTATTGATAATTTTTCAAGTTCTTCAAGTGTTTCCAAAATAACCCTTTTTTAGATTAAAAGCTGTGCATTCTGGATCACGATGAGCACCACCTAAAGATTCATCAATTATTCCATCAATCAAATTTACTTTCAATAAACTTTGAGCTGATAATTTTAAATTATTTGCAGCTTCTTCTACTCTATTAGGATCTTTATATAATATTGCAGCACAACCTTCTGGAGAAATTACAGAGTAAACAGAATTTTTCAAGCATAAAAACTTTGTCTGCCACTCCAAGTCCTAAAGCTCCTCCAGATCCACCTTCTCCAATTACAACAGAAATTATTGGAGTTTTTATTCCTGACATTTCCATTAAGTTTCTTGCTATTGCTTCTCCTTGACCATGTTTTTTTCAGCTTCAAGTCCTGGATAAGCTCCTGGTGTATCTATAAATGTTAGAATAGGAACTCTAAATCTTTCTGCCATCTCATAAAGTCTTAAAGCTTTTTCTATATCCTTCTGGGTTCGCCATACCAAAATTTCTATGCACTTTTTCTTGCATAGTTCTACCCTTTTGATGTCCTATTACCATAAATTTTTTTACCATCTATTTTTACATAATCCTCCAACTATTGCTGGATCATCTCTAAATAATCTGTCTCCGTGTAATTCAATAAAATCTTCTGTTATATAATTTATATAATCTAAAGTATACGGTCTTTTCTGGATGTCTTGAAACAGTGACTCTTTGATAATCTGTTAAATCATCATACAACATTTTTAAAAGCTATATCTCTTTGATCTTTTTAATTTATTTATTTTCATCTGATAAATCTACTTCTTTTCTTGAGCAAATTTATTTAATTCTTCTATTTTATGTTCTAATTCTTCATTTGAAATTCAAATTGCATCTCTACCCTCCTACACTATATTGCTCAATACTGTATATATAGTTTCTTTTTAAATTTTTCTCTTTTAGCAATTATGTCTACCATTCCACATTCTTGTAAAAATTCACTCTTTTGAAAAATTTTCAGGTAGTTTTTGTCTTATTGTTTGTTCTATAACTCTCGGTCCAGCAAAAACCAATTCTAGCATTTGGTTCACTTATAATTATATCTCCAAGATCAGGAAAGATGCAGTTACTCCACCAGTAGTTGGATTAACTGGAACTGCTATATATGGTAGACCTGCTAGTCTCATAACAGCAGCAGATGTTTTTCGCCATTTGCATTAATGAGAATAATCCTTCTTGCATTCTTGCTCCACCAGATATTGAAACAACAATAGCTGGCACTTTATGTTCAATAGCTCTTTCTAAGGCTGCAGTTATTTTTTTCTCCAACAACTGACCCCTATACTTCCACCCATAAAGTTAAAATCCATACAAGCAATACTAACTTTTATTCCATTAATTTCTCCTAATCCGCTTACAACTCCTTCTAACATTCCAGAATCATGTTGGAGCTTTTCAAGTTTTTCAGTGTATTCTGGAAATTCTATAGGGTTAGCTGAAGTTATTGTTGCATCTTCTTCTTTTAAAAAGTTCCCTTATCAATTAAAAGATCTACCCTTTCTCTTGCACTCATATTAAAGTAATGATTACAATTAGGACAAGTTTTTGAATGATGTTTTATCTCAGACTTGTGAGATAAGACTCCACAACTTGGACATTTAGTTAACTCCTCTTCCTTTAAGTTATCAATAGTTTTTCACTTTATATTTTGCTCTTTCTCTTTCTTCAATAGATTGTTTGTCTCCTACCGTTGCATACTTTTTAGTTTGACTATTTGCTGTTAAACCTAAATTTTCAGCTAAAGTTTGTAAAAATTGACATTACATCACCTCTTTTAAAATTTTTATATTTTTGTTATTATATTTTCCTTAGATTAATTTAAAATGAATAAAGATTTTTATTTATTATAAAAATCTCATCTCATTCTATTATATTTTATTAGTTTTTCAATATTTTTATTTTTAGATATTTTTATTTCTTTCTTTAGCATAAGAAAAACCGTTTTTACTAGAATGTTTTTGCTTTCTATGTTATAATTTTTAAAAACATTTTATGGAGGAAATATTATGACTAAAAGTAAAATACTTTATTTTCTATATCATTATTGACACTAACTTCTTGTGCATCAATTCAAGAATATTTACCTAAGTGCAATTCCCTCAATCTTCTGTTCCTAATTCTATAAAAGAAAACAGTTGCCTCAAGGGTTAAACCAGACCCTAGAACTTTATGTACTTTACTTCTGCAGATGTTGCAAAGAGTGGATCTATGCTTGCACAAGCTCGTGCTAACAAAAGAAGCTTCTTCTATTTTAAGAGATAAAGTAAAGAAGATGTTACTACTCTTTTTAAAAATTATATTTCTGAAATGGATGCTTTTTCTCAAAAAGTTATCAGTTCTTCGACAACTGATTTAATAAATTATGCAACTGATCTTTCTATGAAAAAGTTGTACAAAAAAGGTGATGGGAAGATTCGGCTAAAATTTATTCATTACTTGCTGTATTGATAGAACTGAAATAAAATCAATAACTGATAAAGTTTTTAAGAAATTTCATCAATGAACGTACTAAAGATTTTTGGAAAAATCTGTAAAAATAATACTTACAATTTATTAATATTTTATGCTGCTGCTTTTGGGTAACAGCTTTATTTTTGGAGGAATATCATAGAGAGATGCGATGGAAATTAATAAAGAAAAATTTAAAATATAATGTTTTAAAACTTAAAGAATTAGCAAAAACAGAGAGGTTTTAGGGTAGTTAAAGCCAATGCTTATGGAATGGGGGCTGTGGATGTTGCAAAAACTTTACAGGAGATAGGAGTAGATTTTTGGAGTTGCTAATATAGAAGAAGCTATCGAATTACAAGAAACTAACATTAACTCAAAAATTTTAATTTTAGGTGCTTCTTTTCCAGAGGAATTAGTTGAAGCAACTCAAAAGAAATATTCACGTTGCAATTAGTTCTATGTCTCAATTAGAATTTTAAAAATAATAGCTTAAATCCACACATACATTTTAAAAATTTGATACTGGTATGACCAGATTAGGTTTTTATCCAGAACAGGTTAATGATGTTATAAAATTTTGTAAAGATAATAATTTAAATCTTGTTGGAATTTTTCTCATTTATCTGACACTGATGGAGTTAGCACAAGATACTAAAAATTTTACTCTTGAACAAAATACGAAGGAATTTGAAAAATAGTTAGTAATCTAGATTTACAATATATTCATATCTCAATAGTGCTGGAATTACAAATTTTCACGATAATATTTTAGGAAATTTAGTTAGATTAGTATAGGTATGTATTCGTTCACCGGAAATAAGAAAACGGAGTATTTAAAAATATTTTTACTATAAAATCTAAAATATTTATAGTTGAACACGATTCTTTTGTGTCTTACGGTAGACATTATACTCTCCCAGCTGATCTCAATTTATGCTGTTCTCCTATAGGATATGCTGATGGATTAAAATATTTATCTCAAAAGGTGGCTATGTTTAATAAATGGCCACAGATGTGAGATTGTTGGAAATATTTTGTATGGATATGACTATGATAAGAATACCTAAAGAAATCTAATTCTATATTGTTGGAGATGAAGTTACAGTAATTGATGCGGACATTATTGACAGTTTAAATATTCCCGAACTTTGTGTATGGGAGTTTATGACAGGTATAGGAAAAAGAGTTAAAAGAATCTTCATCTAAAAATAAAAAGAAGCTGTTGTTTTAATCACTTAAATGCAACAGCCTCTCTTATTTCTTTTATTTTTGCTATTCTATAAATTTCTATTTCTTGCCCTAAAAATTTCTCAGCAGTAGGTTTAAAATGATACATCTCTCCAGTAACAAAAATATTACTCTACCTTTTTCTTTTTATCATTAATAAGATTAAGAGATTTTAAAGTTTGATTCACTTTTAAAAATTATTTCTTCCGCTAGATCAACGATATTCAAATTCACTCTTTTTCTATTTTCAGCCCTTATTAGAGGATAGTGGGTACAACCTAACACTAAAGTATCGGCCTCTTCTGGAATTTCACTGATATATTTACTTAAAAAGTACATTTTTATTATCAAAGGTATCCCAACCCAGTTTCTATCATTGTAGGAAATTAAATCATAGCTATTTTCTTTTAATTTTTAATTCGCATCTATAGTTTTCGCTCTATTTTTATAACCGTGAGATTCTGCTGTAAATTGCTGATGACAGTCAAATATTTTTATTTTTGTAGTTTTACTTGCAATCTTAACTCCCGCTTCTACAATTCCTAAAATTGGAGTGGAAATTTTTCTCTCAAATAGTCAATTGCGGCTGTTGAAGCTAGTATTGCATGCAACGACGACTAATTTACAATTATTCTTTACAAAAGAATTCTAAAAATTTTTTCTGTTAATTTTTGTAATTCTAATCTTTTGTTTTTACCAGAACCATAAGGAAAGAATTTCCATTGTCTCCATAATAAATGTAATCTTCATTAGGAAGAGCTTCTATTAATTTTTAAGACAGTTGTTCCTCCTAAACCTGAATCGAATATTCCGATCTTTTTGTTTTTGTCAGCCATTTTTACCTTCTTTTGAATAATTAAATATCTTTCAGCTTTTTTATGATAGCATATTTATATATAAAAATCAACAAAACAAAAAGGTGGACTTTTTATATCCACCTTTAATTTTAAAATTTTCTAAATCCTATGAATAGAATTTCAGGAATGATTACTGTAGCAAAGAATTGAATTATTCCAGCATTACAGAAATCTATAAATAATGACCCAACTATTGGAATTATGAAGAAAGCTTTTTACTGAAAGGTCCATTTGCTGCTGTAAATGTTCCATGTTAGCCATTGCATTTGGAGTAGCTCCAAGTCCAAATCACGCAGTGTCCTGTTGACATAACTGCTGCATCGTAGTCTCTTCCATAATTGTGAAAGTAACGTAGTAAGCGAAGAATGCCATTAAAATGGTTTGAATTATTAAAATTATTGATAATGGTCCAGCAAGTTCTACAAGTTCCCATAATTTCATTGACATTAATGCCATTGATAAGAATAATGATAATGAAATGTTTCCAACGATACCAATTTCATTAAATGGTAATTCTTTTTTGCATAGAGTCCATTATATTTCTCATTATAGCTGCCACAACCATACAAGAGATATATGAGGTAATACTATTTTTATGAGCTGCTAAGAATGGATTGATTGCAGATCCAATTCCCTATTGCAATTCCAACAAATACAACTGCTGAGAAAACTCTGTCTTCAGTTACTGGAACATCTTCTGCTATTAAAGAAGCATCCATTCCTGCTTTTCCTTCAGTAGGTTTTTAATCCATTTTTCCATCAATCTTTTAGCAATAGGTCCACCTATTAAACATCCAGAAATTAATCCGTAAGTAGCTGATGCAACTGCAACAACTGTTGCTCCTGTAGCTCCTAAGTTTTTCCAAGTATGGTCCAAATGCTCCAGAAGTTCCATGTCCTCCTGTCAATGGAATTGATCCAGCTGCTAATCCCAATAATGGATTAATTCCTAATATCTTAGCTAAACTTACTCCAAGTATATTTTTGAAGTATAACTAGAACCACTGCTGCTAGTAAGAATAAAAGCAACTCCGATTCCACCTTTTTCAAGACCTTCAAGCTTGCTGAGAATCCAACAGTGGTAAAGAAAGCAACCATTAATAAGTTTTTAATATCTCCATTAAAACCAATTTGGAATGATTTAGTTTGATGTCCAATTAAAAAGTAGTATTGAGAATAAAAGTTCCACCTATAACTGGTGCAGGTATAAAGAATTTTTCAAAGAAAGATACTCTCTTTTAATCCATCTTCCAATTAACAATAAGATGATAGCAAACCCTATTGTTTCTGCCATACCTAGATTATAATCAAATTTGAAAACTTTTGATTTGTTCTTTTTAGAACTTTAACCTCAGCGTCTCATACCCTTTTTGAGCTTCTAGACCATTTACTCTAGCTTCAACTTCTGCTCTGTCTAAAGTTTGTCCTTCAGTTTTACCTTGCAGAAGTTGAATTTGGGCATCTATCCCTTCTTTTTGAGTTTCTAGCCCCTTTTATTTGATCTTGTATTTGAGTTAAAACAACATCAGCCATAAAACCTCCTAAAACATAAAAATTTTTGTATGATTAATATTACTACATAATAAAATAATAGTCAATCTTTTATCATTAAAAACTATTCATTACTAAAAAGAATTTGTTTGTAATACAAACATATAATTTTTATTTTTAAGTATTAATTATTTCAATTTTTGAAAAATAACTCATCTCTTAGAGATGAGTTATTTTGATATTAGAATTTACTAAATTATTTTTAAAACTTTTTAACTAATTCATCACTTACTATATATGGTAATGTAATGTGATCTGTTCCATGATTATCTTTATTATATTCAACAACAGTTTCTATTGAATGAGGGTTTCTAGCCCAAGCTCTTCTTGCAACTCCCCCATTACATCCCAAGGCATAGCTTGCCATAGATTTCATCTACTCTCTTACTTCCATCAAGAACCATTCCAAATCCACCATTAATAGATTTTCCTATTCCAACTCCTCCACCATTATGAAGAGCTATCATAGTCATACCTCTTGCAGCATTTCCGGCAAAAACATTGAGTTGCCATATCAGCCATTATGTTACTTCCATCTTTGATGTTAGAAGTTTCTCTGAAAGGTGAATCTGTTCCAGATACATCGTGGTGGTCTCTACCCTAACATAACTGGTCCAATTTCTCCATTTCTTACCATTTCATTAAATTTAAGAGCAATTCTTGTTCTACTCATTGCATCTTGATAGAATATTCTTGCTTGTGTTCCAACAACAAGTCCATTTTTGTCTGCATCTTGTATCCATACATAGTTATCTCTATCTTGATATCTTCTGTTTGGATCAACAAGTTCAAGAGCAGCTTTTATCAGTTTTTAATAAATCTTCTTTCTTTCTTGATAGACATATACCCATCTGAATGGTCCATATCCATAGTCAAATAATTCTGGACCTAAGATATCTTCTAACATATGAAGGGAATATAAATCCTTCTTTATCATCTTTACCATTTTTAGAAATTTCTAAAAATTCCTACATCATAAATTGATTTCAAGAAAGAGTTTCCATAATCGAAGAAGTAAACTCCTCTGTCATCTTAATTTTTTTATTGCAGCATAGTGTCTCTTTAATCCTTCATTTACTAATTCTCTAAATTTAGGTCTATCAGTTCCCAAAAGTTTAGTTCTTTCTTCAAATGAAGTTCCCTACTGGACAATATCCTCCATCATAAACAACTATAGCAAGATGTTTGGTCTGATAATAAATCTATATGTTTATTGTGTTCGATTGCATATTCTAATATTTCAACAACGTTTCCATGATATGCTATTGCATAAGGAGTTTTTGAAGCCATTTTTCTTCAGCAATTTTTGAATGCTTCTTCTGGAGTCTTAGCAATCACATTTACCCAACCTTGTTCAAGTCTTGTATTAATTCTCGATAAGTCAACTTCTGCAACTATTGCAACCCCTTTTGCTATTACACAAGCTTTTTTACCTTGAGCTCCACTCATTCCTCCAAGTCCTGAAGTTATGAATAATCTTCCTGATAAATCTCCATCTTTTAGGTACTCCGCAGAATAATCTTCCTGCATTTAATATTGTTGAATAAGTTCCATGAGACTATTCCTTGAGGTCCCTATGTACATCCAACCACCAGCAGTCATTTGTCCATAGTTAGCAAACACCTATAGCAGCTCCTCTTGCCCAATCTTCATAGTTATCAAATAGTCTATCATTAATCCGTTAGTAATTGTTGCTCTTGGAGCATAAGGATTAGATCTGAAAAGTCCTGTTGGATGTCCTGAAGCTACAACTAAAGTTTGATCTTGAGTCATATTTTTCAAGATATTTTTAATAAGTCTATATTGCATCCAGTTTTTGACAAACTTGTCCAGTTTCTCCGTAAAGTAACAAGTTCATATGGATATAGAGCTATATCAAAGTCTAAGTTATTGTCTATCATAACTTGCATAGCTTTTTGCTTCTGTACATTTCCCTTTATATTCATCTATTGGTTTTCCATAAAGATTTCCTTCAGGTCTGAATCTATATCCATAAATTCTTCCTCTTTCTTCCAATTCTTGTAAAAATTCTGGAGCTAACATCATGAAAATTCTTCTGGTATATATCTTAAAGCGTTTCTCAATGCAAGTTCAATATCATGAGTCAGAAAGTTTCACTATTCTTTTTGGAGCTCTTCTTATTGAAGGATCCATTTTTGGAATTTCCATTGGAATATCTTCTGCAGTTAATTTGATTGTCATTGCATCATAAATAGTTTTATTGTTTAACATTGTAAATTATCCTCCCAATTATTAAAATTCTAATAGTTCCTACTACTTTTTCAACATTTTCTACTATTTTATTAGTTTTTGATAATGTCTTCTGCACCGTGTATATCTATATACATAACTCTATCTTCAGAAACATAAGGAATTATTTTTCTTACTTCTTCATAAGCAGCTTTAGTTGCAGGAGATAATTTATCTTTTGCTCCTTTTTAAATCAATTGCTTGACAAGCAGTAATTAATTCCATTCCTATAACTTTTCTTGCATTTTCAAATATATCTTTTGATTTCTTAGCAGCTATTGATCCCATAGATACATGGTCTTCTTGGTTGGCAGAAGTTGGTATTGAGTCAACAGATGCAGGATGAGCTAAAACTTTATTTTTCCAGATACCAGAGCGAGCAGCACTGTATTGAACAATCATGAATCCAGAGTTTACTCCACCTTTTTCAACTAAGAGTGCAGGTAATCCATGATTGATTGCAGGGTTTACCATTTTTCTATTCTTCTTTCAGAAACATTTGCCATTTCAGCAAGAGCTATTCCTAAGAAATCAAATGGTAATGCCATAGGTTGTCCATCAGAGTTTCCTCCTGAAATTACTTCATCACTTTCAACAAATACTAATGGATTATCTGTAACTGCATTTAATTCTATTTCAACTTTTGTTTTACATATTCTAATGTATCTTTACTTGCTCCGTGAATTTGAGGTATACATCTTAAAACATAAGAATCTTGAACTCTTTTCCACACCTTGTTTAGTAACATTTCCTGATCCAGCTAATATTGTTCTCATGTTTTTAGCAGTATTAATTTGTCCTTGATGTCCTCTAACTTCACTAATTCTTGGGTCATAAGCATCAACTATTCCGTGTAATCCTTCCATAGTCAATGAAGCAGCTATCCAAATGTTTAGATAAGTTAATTGCATCGTATAAAAACGTGAGCTCCTGTCGATGTTAAAAAGCTTGAGTTCCGTTTGTTAGAGCTAGTCCTTCTTTTTTGAAGATAGTGCAGGGATTGGTTCTATTCAGCTCTGCTTAATGCTTCTTTAGCTTCTAGCAATTCTCCTTTATAATATGCTTTTCCAAGACCAATTAAAACTAAAGACTATGTGAGCTAGTGGAGATAAGTCTCCTGATGATCCAACTGATCCCCTTTTCAGGTATCCAAGGTGTTACTTCCTTATTTAGTAATTCTACAAGTTTTTCTACAACTATTCTTCTCGCTCCAGAATATCCTTTTTGCAAGGTTTACAGCTCTCAATAAAACTATACCTCTTGCTATATCAATTGATAAAGTTTCCAACACTACAAACATGACTCATTACTATATGTAATTGTTCTGTTTGTTCTTTTTGAGATACTTACTTCAACCAAATTTTTCCAAATCCAGTTGTGATTCCATAAGATACTTTCTTTTTCGTCAACATATCTGTCAACTAAAGCTCTTGCTTTATCAATTTTTTTCATAAGCTTCATCAGAAATTTTTACTTTGTACCCCCTTTCTTGTAACATTGATTAAGTCTTCTAAAGTTATTCTTTTACTACCTAATACTAATTCCAAAATAAACACCTCCATATTATTTAAAAAAAGTTTTTATATTTTTAATTATTAAAATGATTTTAATAATTGTTTAAAAATTTAAATTAATGCTACCTTATTAGAGATTTTTGAACAATCTTATTCTACCTATTAACATTTATAAAAATTGTCCAACTATTTATTGGTTAAATTATAAAAGTTTTTGTATTTTTCATAATATATTTTATCAATGTTTAAAATAATAATTATAAATAATATAAGATTTTTAAATATTTATTTTTTTAGATTATTTATAAATTCAGCAAATTAATGCTATAATGATATAGTTATTTTAAAAATTTTTAATTTTTAAAGTATTTTTATGAGGTATAAAAATGTATCAAAAGAGATTAAAGAAAATAATGAAAACATAATTTTTCGTTCAATATTTTTACAGAAAAATTCTTTCTCTATCCCCAGATTTAACAAAAATTACCAATATGACCTTTCCAACAATAAAAAAGAGTTATAAGCGAATTTTTAGAAAAAGAAATTATTAAAGAGTGGACTTTAAGTTCTGGTGGAGTAGGGAGAAGAGCTGTAAAATATAAATATAATCCTGATTTTTGCTATTCAATAGGGGTAAGAATTGATGAGGATAAAATTAAATTTATTTTTGATAAATACAATAGGGAAATATTTTTACAATCAAAAACTGTTGAAACAGACGAACAGGATTTTTATTATTTTCTTTGAAAAAAATTTAATTGCCTTTATTTCTGAAATTAATGACAAATATTTAGAAAAAATTCTTGGCGTAGGTGTTGCTATTCCTGGTATTTATAATAAAGAAAGCAATTTTTAGAATTTAATAATATAGATAGGTATGAATCATCTATTATTAAAAGAGCTTGAAGATAAAATAAAATTACCTATATGGGTAGAAAAACGAAGCAAATATGTCTATACTTGCCGAAGCTATAATAGGAAAAACATAAAGATTTAACTGATTTCACAGTTATCAGTGTGAATAATAAAATTACTTGTTCAACTTTTCATAAATTTGGAAACAAGAGTGAAGAATATTTTTTAAAGCAAGTAGAGTTCACCATATGATAATAGATTATGAGAATAAGAAAAAGTTGGAGACTGTATATCATTTAAAGTTTTGAAGAATAAAATTACGCAAGCCTTTCCTGAATTAAATACTATGAAGAATTTTTTAAAAAAATAAAAAAATATAAAGATAGTATTGAAGGTAAAAATCTTAGATGAGTACTTAAACTATATGGCTATAGTTTTGAAGAATCTATTGTTTACTTATAATCCAAAAGAAACTAATAATTTGTGGTGAGCTATCTCAATATGATTCTTACCTTTTTGAATGACATTTTTGAATTTAGTTTATGAACCAAACCATATTTTTATAGAGGAAAAGAGACCCTTTCATTTTCAAATTTTAAGGGAAATTCTAGTATAATTGAGCTGCACTTTTTCCCGATCGTAGATAAATTAATGTGGGAGGACGAATGAAAAAAATTTTTTACATTAGCAAAAAGAGACTTTTTATTGTTACACTAGGTTGTATGATAATAGCCTTTAACATCAATTATTTTTCTGGGAAATAAATTAGCTCAAGGAGGAGTGGGTGGTTTATCTTTAATAGTTTATTACCTAAGTCATATAGATATAAGCTATATTTATTTTTGGACTTAATATACCACTTATCATAGTCGCATATATATTCATAGGAAAAGAATTTTGTAGTAAAAACTTTATACGCACAGTTGTACTAACGATTTCTTTAAAAATATTTGGAAATTTTTAGAGAACCCTTAGATGAAATTTTTGATGGCTTCTATATTAGGAGGTGCTTTAAACGGAATTGGAATTGGAATAGTTTTTATGCAGGGGGGTCGACTGGAGGAACAGATATAATTGCAAAATAATTAATAAGTATTATGGTATAGCTTTTAGGAAAAGTTCTTCTAACAATGGATTTTTATAATTTTATCTCTTGTTGCATTTATATTTGGAAAAATAATTTTTATGTACACTCTTATTTCTTTGATTGTTACTGCGAAAATAGTTGATCTAATTCAGGAGGAATCTATAGTGCTAAGGGTGTTACAATTATTACTAATAAAACAGAAGAATTAAAAATAGAATTATGCAAGATGTAGAAAGAGGACTTACAATCATCAATGCTCAAGGTGCTTACACACAAAAAGATGTTAGTATGCTTTATTGTGTTGTTGGAAAAATATCAGCTTATGAAAAGTAAAAACATTGTTAGGAAGTTGATCCAGAAGCATTCATGATAGTTAGCCATGTTCATGAAGTAATTGGAAAAGGATTTTTAAAAACAATAATACAAAAAAACTATTTATAAGGAGATAAAATATGAATAATAATGAATTTATTAACAAGTTTACTGCTGGAAAATGTTTATCTTTTTATTGATTTTCAAGTTGCTGCAAAAATACGGTATTTATTTCGAAAAAGTAAATAATGATATAGTTGTTTGTTATAACGGATATAATGACCCCAAAATCGAAGCTTTCAATTTTTTATAAAGAATTTTTATCCAGAGACAACTTTAAGTATTGAAACTTTTGATTTGATAGCACATATAAGAGATTTTCATTTTAAATTTTTAAAAAGATAAAAATCAATGAAATTTCTCAAAAATATGGTTTTACCTCCTGTATAATCAAAGTCTATCACTTAAAGATAACGCTATTTCTCTTTTAAATACTTTAAAAACTAGATATGCAATTTTTTAGAGAAGATATTGAGGTTATAAAAATATATTTTGGATCTATAATAAATTAATAAAGACATTTAAATCATTCCTCGTTTTTGAAAATTCAATTCAATTATACAGGGAAATTTAAATGTCTTCTATTTTGTTTTATTTTTAATTTCTTTTTCTTCATAACTGAATACCCAAATTTTTCCTACGGATTTTTCGAAATAGAAAAAAATATTCTCCATGAGAATAAGTTATTAAATTAGCTTTCTCAAAATGAATTTTATCTTTTTTCATCAAATAAATCTTCATCAATATGTGAACATAAAAACTTCTGCAATAAACATATCATAGACTTCCAAGTTTTTTATGATATCTTTCACTTTACATTCAATATTTACAGGACATTCTTCGATATATTTTTGTTTCTATTTTTCTCCACTCACCATAGTAAAATTCATCTCTTTTATTTTTATCAATTTGTCTTCCTGAACGAACTCCACAAAAATCTGTAGCCTTTTGTCTGTTTTTTAGTTGGAAGATTTATAGTAAATTCCATAGTTTCTTTTATATAATCATAAGACAATCTTTCAGGTCTTATTGAAATCGAAAGCATAGGTGGCTTCGAACAAATTGTTCCTGTCCATGCAACTGTGAAAACATTATCTTTACCTCCTGAATTTCTGCAAGTTACCAATCACCACAGGTACAGGATTTAAAACAACACTACCTCTCATCATTCTTTTTCATTATTCTTATCTTCCTTTTCTTTATTTTTCTTTTTGTTCTTACGAGTTTCTAGCAAAAGATTGCTTGTAATACTATATCAGAAATGGGCTTATCAGTTCCTTTTCTTTTTCTAATTCTTTTATTTGTTCGTCTGTTAATTCTAAAATTATCGCCATAAATTCTCCTAAATTTTAATTAAGTGTTTCATATCTAATTTTTTTAATAAATAATAGCTAATAAAAAGAGTTAAAAATTCACTGCAAAATGCAACTATCAAATAAATTATTACCTAAAATATTTGGTAGAGTCAAAAGCAAAATTCCAGTAAATAAAATCCCTCTTGGAAATGTTATCATAGCAGAATAAAAACTTTTTCAATGCTATAAAATATGAAGAAATAAAAATATTTATTCCCAAGATTATATACGAAATACTATAAATTGATAAAAACTTTTTAGCTTTCCAATCATATCAGTTGAATTAAAAAAATAACTCTCCTATATAATTTGAAAATAAATTAACAATCACAAAAGAAAATAATCCTAAAATCCCCAAAAGATAAAATAGAAATTTTTAAAATCTCTTTCAAATTTACATAATTTTCTTTCTAAACAATAGCTCACAATAGGCTGTACTCCTTGACTGAAACCTATCATAGTCATCGTAATAAAAGATGTTATATAGCTTATCGTTCCAAAAAAATACTTACCCCTGTAACTCCCAATCTTTTTAAAATAACTAAATTATAGATTAAAATTAAAATTCCTGAGGATATTTCAGTTAAAAATTCTGAAAAAGCCTGTTCTGAAAAATTAGAAAAATTTTTTCTAAAATATCTTTTTGTTATTTTTAAATTTTATATATCTAGCTTTTAAAAATTATATAGAATAAAAAGCATCAAACAACTTGTTACCTGTGATAAACCAGTTGCAATAGCTGCTCCCTTTACTCCAAAATTAAATATTACTACAAATAAATAATCTAAAAATATGTTTATAATTCCACCCTGCTAAAACACAAGCAACTGGATAACTAGGGCCTTCCATCAACCTTAATATATATTTCAAAAGCATAACCTGACATATAAAAGTACTAAACAAAATTATTACTGAGAGATGAGTCCTCTACATATTTATAAATTTCATCTCCCTTTGTCGAGCCTAAAAATATTTATAACTTTCTCAATATTAAAAAAATATTAACATTGATATAAAAATTCCTAAAAATAAATTTAAAAAGAGGCTAACGTAAAAATTTTTATTTCCTTCGTCGTATTTATTTTCTCCAAATTTTATAGCAATAAGGTGGAGCTACCCACTCCAATCATAATAGATATTGAAAAATAAAAATTTATAAGTGGAAGAGCAAGATTTACTCCTGCAAGAGCATTTGAGCCAACAAATCTGCTGATGAAAATTCCATCTACCATAGTATATAAAGTAAATATCCACATAGATATAACATTAGGTATGGCATATTTAAATATTGTTTTTAAAATTGATTTTTCAACATATTATCTCCAACTATCTTTTTACTCTAACCTTATCTTGTCCCATCAATTCTATTAAATCTTCTAAAAATTGTTTGCTTAACTTTACTCCTTTATCCATAGGCTTAGATATTTTTTTCATCTTTCATCGAAAAATTAATTTAGTTTTTCCTTTGTTACTATTAATAATTTCTTTAAGACGACTATATTTATAACTATCATTTTTCTATTAAAATATATAATTTACCTTCTGAATAGTTATATAAATTTTTCTAAAGGGTTCAATTTTATCTATTAATAATTTTTGTAGTTTCATTACCCTTATAACTATCTACTTGAATTTTTCCCTCTACACAAACTGTTTTTATCAATAATATTTTCTATGTAGTCCCCAAACTTTTTAGGAAAAATAACACAAGCAAGAGAACTATCATAACAATGTAAATTAAACCAAGCCATAGTTTCTTGTTTTTTAGTTAAAATTTTTCTAACATTTGAGATTGTTCCAAAACTTATAATCTTACTATCCGGAGTAAGATTATAATCAGATAATTTATGCAAAGAAAATATTTCTATAATATTTCTGTACTTATCAAGAGGATGTGAGCTCAAATAAAATCCTAAAAGTTCTTTTTCATAATTTAATTTTTTTCATCCAAACTAAAAATCATCACTACCCACTAAATTAAAACTATCAATGACTCTGGCTGCTCCACCAAATAAATTCATCTGTTGAATTTCATCAATCTCACTTTTTAGCTGCATAATCAAAAACTTTATCTATGGATAAGAATTTCTCTTTTCTATTACCCTTTAATTCATCTAAAGCTCCAGATAAAATAAAAAGTTTCTAAATGTTTCTTACTAATTCCATTCTTTTTTTATTTCTCAATACAAAGTCTTCAATTGTAGAATACTTACCTTTTATTTCAAAAATCTTCAGTAATTTTTTGCAATAGTAAGTCCAATATTTTTTTATTGCAGCTAGAGAATAAGCTATACCTTGATCTTTTTATCGTAAAAATAAGAACTAGGGATAATTTACATTCGGAGAATAAACTTTAACTCCATGTTCTTTTGCATCGTAAAAAAATATTCAGTAATATCTCCTGCTTCAAAAAAATTTCAGAAGTCATTATAGCTGCATAATAAAATAGAGGATAATTTGCTTTTAAATATGCCGTCCAATACGATACCATTGCATAAGCAACAGAGTGAGACTTATTGAAACCATAACCTGCAAATTTATCTATTAGATCAAATATTTCTTCCGCTTTTTTCTCGTGTGTATCCATTTTCTACAGAACGATTTACAAACTTTTCTCTGTTTTCTCTCATAATAGCAAAATTTTTCTTTCCCATAGCACGTCTTAAAAGATCAGACTCTCCAAGACTATAATTTGCCATATAACTGCTATTTTCATAACTTGTTCTTGATATAAAATTACTCCGTAAGTTTCTTTTTAAAAATTATTTCTAAATTTTTATGAGGGTAAGCAATTTCTTCCAAACCATTTTTACGCTTTATGAAATCATCAACCATTTCCAGATTGTAAAGGTCCTGGCCTGTATAAAAAGATAACATTGCTACAATATCTTCAAATTTATCAGGCTTTTAATCTCCTCAAAACTTTTTAAAACCCTCTGCTTCCATTTGAAAGACTCCAACTGTATCTCCAGCAGCTAACATAGAAAAAAACTTTTTATCATCAAGTGGGATTTTGTATAAATCAATATCAATATTTCTATATTGTTTTTATATAATCTATAGCTCTTTGAATATTCGATAAATTTTTTAAGACCTAAGAAATCTATTTTTAAAAAGCCCTAGTTCTTCTAATTCTTTCATTTGATATTGAGTTGCAATAACACCTTCTTTTTCATCCAAATATATAGGTACACTCTCATCTAAATTTTTCCTTTGTAATAAAGCATCCCAACTGCATGTGTCGATACATGTCTAACTTTATTTTTCAATTCTTATTGACATATCAATAACTTTTTGTAACTCAATATCACTTGTATAAAGTTTTGCAACTTCAACATTTTTCTTTTTAAAGTTTTTTTCTAAAGGAATATTTGCTGGAACAAGTTTTGCTAATTTATCAATTTTTAGGAAGATCTATATCTAATACTCTACCTACATCTCTTATTGCTGCTTTTGCTTTCATTCTTCCAAAAGTTATTATATGAGCCACTCTTTCTCTACCATATTTATGGACAACATAGTCTATAAGTTCTTCTCTTCTTTCACGACAAATATCTATATCAATATCCGGCATCGATATTCTCTCAGGATTTAAAAATCTTTCAAAAAGTAGATTATACTGAATAGGATCTATCATAGTAATACCCAAACAATATGAAACTAAACTTCCTGCTGCCGAACCTCTCCCTGGACCTACTGGTATTCCTCTTCTTTTAGCATAACTTATGAAATCCCATACAACTATAAAATATCCAGAGTAACCCATTTTTTGAAATTACTGATAATTCATATTCGAGCCTTTCTTTAATTTCGTTTATCAGATTATCTCCGTATAAGTTTTTTAAATTTACATAACATATATTTCTTAAATATTCATCCATTCCAGAATATTCCTTTGGAACTTCATAATATGGAAAATTGTAAATGTCCGAACTCGATCTCAACATTACATTGTTCTGCTACTAAATTTGTATTTTCTATTGCTTTTTCAAATTTTTATCTAAAAGATTTTTCTATTTCTTCTCTAGATTTAAAATATAACTCTTTAGATATAGCTCTTCTTCTATTTTTTTCTTTTAATTTTAGAGCCTGATTGTATACAAATAACAACATCCTGTAAATCGTGGTCTCCTTATCAAGATAATAAACATTGCCTGTTACTACTATTTCAAAATTATTTTTTTGTACTATTTCATACAATTTTTCATTTACTATTTTTTTGTTCTTGCAATTCATTAGATTGAATTTCTAAATAAAAATTTTCTTTCGAAAATATTTCTATGTATTCATTTATTATTTTTTCAATTTTTCTTCCGAAGCATTCAATAATATTTCTTGAGCAATTTCTCATTTAATCCTCCTGAAAGAGCAATCAGATCTCCAGAATATTTTTTTAAAAATTTCTTTATTTATTTTTAATTCGCTAGCTGAAATATTTTTATACAATTCAGAAGCTAGTTTCACTAAATTTTTTTATATCCATTATAATTTTTTTGCAAGCAAAGTTAAAGAAAAAAATATTTTTCTCCATTATTGGTCAAGGAAGTTCTAGACCAATTATAGGTTTTATTCCTGTATCTTTTTGCTTTCTTGTAAAATTCAATGGCACAAAACATATTATGCATAGTCCGTCAAAGCAATAGCAGACATATCCATATCCTTTGCTTTTTAAAAACTATCAATACTGCTCACTCCTGCCTGTAAACTATATTCAGTATGTAAATTTAAATGAACAAAATTACTCATAGTATCAACCCTTTATTTTTTCAATTAGATAATATCCATGTTCTGCCAAGAGTCTTATCAACTCTTTTACATTTTCTTTTAATACAAGTAAATGGTAATTTTCTGCTTTTAATGCTATTTTTAAATCTTGCATCTTTAATAATAGCTTGTATCAAATCCTTATTATCTTCTAATTTAAAAATAATATAATCATCTGTAATTCTTATAGAATTAAATTTCTTTTCTAAATTTCCAAAAATCTTCCCAGTTAGCTGGTAATTTTTCCAACATTTTCTTTAAATTTTTCTATTCTTTCCACTAACTCATCATAAGTTTTAACACTTTTTGAAAAAGCTATCATAAGTTACTTTAAACATATTATCTTTAATTTTTTTGTAGCATTTTTCAAAAAACATTTTTCTAGCTGGTGCTTCTCCAATTATTGTTAAAAGTTGTCTTTTATCATCAAGTTCAATTTCAACTTTTTTCATATTTTTTCTAGGTAACTCATAACTATCTCTAAATCCAAAAATAAATTTACCTAAATTTGTTAATTTAATATATTTTATTCCGTCATACTTTGATAGATAATTATTTTTTTAAATAAAGTCCTTTCTTAAAAAGGTTTTTCATAAAAAAATTTCAAATACTCCAAAAATTCCCAATAAAAACAAATAACTTTTTAACAAACGGTTCTATTATATAGTTTTCATAATCAATTTCTTTTAAAATTTTTAGCTCTTTCTCCATTTGCTTCATTTATATAGATATAGTCTCTAACATCTTGAAAAACTAATCAACTCTATATTTTTATTTCTATAAATAAAAAGCCTTTTGCAATTTTTTTCAACATCTACAATTCCTTCTTCTGGAATTTCTTTTTAATAAATCTACAAGTGACTGAGAGGCTTCCTTGATTTTTCTGAATTTTTCCCAAATATTTCTTGTACCTTTTTTAAAAATTTAAGAAAAGATTTGTATAAATATATTTATCTTCTTTAGAAAATAATTTTGTACTTATAAAATCATCAATAATATTTTTTTATATTTTTTTATTGCAAAAATATGAGCTAGTTCTATATTGTTTTTCAAGTAAATTTAAAATTAAACAAATAGTTTCTGTCTTCAAAAATTCTAAACCTTTAACATCATTATAATATTCTGATATTCCACAATGTTTTTGCATATGAATCTTTTAAAAATTTTCCCAACATTAGAAATAATTATTTCTCCTGAATTATAAAAAGTCTAAATAAAAATTCATATTATTAATAAATTCACTCTCATTATTATCTCTATACATTTTAAAAATAATATCAGAATTGTCATCTTCTGCTCTTAGATAATAATCTTCTCCTTTAGTTTCAATAATATTTCTAAAAATTGAAACAAATTCATCATCAAGATAAAAAATAAAATTCCTTATCTTCATAGGAGAAATGAGTTTGAAAAAGCAAATTCATCTTTTTAAATCAAAATTTTCTTTCTCTTCCTTATCCAAAGATTTTTAACCAATATTTTTCTATATCTTCTTCTTTGATTATAAATTTTTCTCCAAGAGCAACTGTTTCAAAAAAATTTCTTTTTACTTCTATTGAAAAAAATTTTGATAAATTATTTTTAAATTTTCTTGATTTTTCAAGTGCTTCAACCATAAGATTAGATATAATTTTTCAAATCCTTATCTGTTTCTCCAGTAATTGTTGAAATCTCAAATATATTTAAATTTTTCCAATATAACCATCAGCTATCCAATCTATAAAAATATCTTTTGAAAAAGTTTTTTTCAAATTTTTCTTTGTTAATTTTTCCGACTAAAAGTCCGAGTTCTGCCTTTGAATATAACATATCTTTCTCTAGGTTCCCAATATAAATTCAATATCAGTTCTTGATAAATTTTTAGTGTAAAGATTATCTTCCGATATTAAGTCATCTAACAACTTATTTTTTTCATTTCTTGTAATTTTTAATATTTTTTTCTTCAATAGTATTTTTCATTATCATTTTATAAGCAAAAACAGTTTTTGTCTTGTCCTAATCTATAAGCTCTATCTATAGCCTGATTTTTCAATAGTTTTATTCCACCAAGGATCATAAATAAATATTGTATCTGCTGATACTAAATTTAATCCCACTCCTCCCTGTTTTTCAAAGTCATAACAAAGGCTTTATACCTACTATCATTTTGAAATTTATCAACTAAAGCTTTGTCTATCTTTTGTTTGCCCCGTCATCTTTAAAAAAATTTAATTTTTATTTTCTTTTAATGATTCACAAATTCTTTCTATAGAAGATAGATAATTAACAAACACTAAAACCTTATGCCCATTTTCTATTGCTTCAATAATATTTTCCATTAGAACTTCTTTTTACTGAAATTATTTTTTCTATCATCAATTTCTGGTGAGCTCACTATATGTCTTAATTCATTTATTGCCTGTAAAACAAAAAAATTTATCAACTTCTCCATTTACCGTATTATTTTTCTAGCATAGAATAAAAATATTTCCTCTCTCTTCATAATATTTTCTATGCTCATCATTCATATCAACGTAAATTAATTTTTCAATCTTATCAGGTAGATCCTTTAAAACTTCTTTCTTTACTCTTCTCAATAAAAAATGGATAAATCTTTTTTTCTTAATTCTTTTTATTGTTGATGTATCAGAATATTTTTGGATAGGTACTATATAGTTATTAGTAAACATTTGTACTGTTCCAAACATACTTGGATTTAAAAAAATCTAAACAAAGAATACAACTCTAATAAATTATTTTTCTATTGGAGTTCCACTCAAAGCAATTCTTTTTTGCATTCAGCAATAAAACTGCTTTTTGTTGTTTGAGAGTTTATATTTTTTTATATTTTTGTGATTCATCTAAAACTATTATTTCAAATTTATGCTTCATCAGATTTTTCAATATCATTTCTCACAGTACCATAGGTTGTAAGAATTACTTGAACATCTTCTAAACTTTTTGAAATCTCTATTTATCCCATAATAAACTCCAATTTTTTTAATTGTGGAGTAAATCTTGCTATTTCGTTTTCCCAGTTATAAATAAGACTCTTAGGCATAATTACAAGCGATCTTCTTCTCTTTTTTCTCATGAGATTTTAGCAAGTAATGCTATTGCTTGCAACGTTTTTCCAAGTCCCATATCATCTGCCAAAACATGCTCTAAAGAATTATCTGTTACATATTTTAACCAGCGATAACCATATTTTTGGTAATCCCTTAATGTAGCATTAAGTTTCGGAAATTTTACTTCTTCTTCATTTATAGAATTAATCCCTTCAAAAGAAATCTTTAGTCCCTCAAAAATTTCTTCAAAAGATTGATTGTCTATAATATCTTCAATAAGAGGCATATCAAAAAAATGAAATTTTTACTTTTATTTTTCTTCTTCATCTTTAAATATTCTTTGTAATTTTTTTCAATATAGTCTTTATTTATAAGTGCATTCGTCCCGTCGCTCAAAACTATATACTCATCTCTTTTATAATTATTTAAAAGTTGGTGTATTGAGAATTTTTCTCCTCTATCTCAACATCAACTTCTCCTTCAAAAGTAATCTATGTTATATTTAAAATTTCCTTTAATTTTTAGACAACTGCCTTTATATTATATTTTTCTTAATTTATCTGTTCCTATGATGCTATATTTTGAAGTTAGTTGTAAAAGCTCTTTTTACAAATTCTTTTGCTAAATTTTCTGTTAAAATTATAAAATTATCATTATCAACGTAGTAGGCTGAACGAAGTCCAATATTTTTGAAGTTTTGCCAAAAACTTTTATAATTTCAACATATCGTTACTTAAATTCTTTTAAATTTATCTTTGATATATCTAATTTTTCTATTTCGTTTACTGTAACAACATTTTCAATCTGATTTTTTTATAAAAAAACTCATAATCCATTGTTGAAATTATTGAATTTAATTTTAGATACAAACTGTTATCAAATGCTATTTTTTTCGATTATTAACTGAGAGTTGCCTCTTTTTCTCCACTCACTAGTGTTTCATAATCTTCATATTTTAATTCTAAATTTTTTATAATTTTTAATATTAGAGTACAATAAGTTTCAAGCTCATATTTATCAATGTCTTGAAATAAATCTTTTATAGAAAAATTTTCATTTAAAGAAAAAAATCTATTTTTATATATGCTTCCTTGAACATAAGCATAGTTACCTATTATGTTTCTAGTTGTTAAAATATTGTCATTGATTTTCCAGAAATATATCTAGTTTATCTTCTATATTTTTATCATTTCTTATTAAAAAGAGTTGCAGTCTCCACCTCTTTTTAAAAAATTTTTTTCAAAAATTTTTATTTACAAAATTTTTCACTTTCAATAAATAATTCAGTGAGATCTCATCAATAACTATTTTATCTTTTTTTCTTCAGCCCAAGTTATAAAAATCATTAGTACATTCTAGATTAGCTATGTAGTCGTTTATTTTTGTTGGAATTTAAATTTAAATAATCTACAACCAATTCATCATTCTCATTGTATAATTCGAGGCAGGCACCATCTTCATTTCTACCAACTTATAAAATTTTTATTTTTTTCCATAATTACTCCATTATAATTTTTCATATCATCTTCTATTTTTACTACATTTACATCCTTAAAACTTTCAATTTTTTTATTAATTCATTCATTTTACTATAGTCTTCGGAAAAGTGCATCGGAATAATAACTTTAGGTTTCAATTCTTTATAAAAAAATTTCTACTCCTTCAAATGTATTTACTCCCAATCTTGGATCAACAGGAACAAAAAGCATAGTCAATAGATGCTAATCCTTTAATTTGTCTAACTATTGAGATATATTTTTCATACATAGTTTTTGCTCTTCAAAGAGTATCATCTTCCAGTGCCAAAAATGTAAATCTCCAGAATGAAAAAAATATTTTTTTATTTTCTACATTTACATAAAAAGAAGATCCTAAATCTGTCAGACCAAAAGTTAATATTTCTAAGTCATCCAATTTAAAATCTTTTCCTTCTCTCGTGAAGTAAAAATTTTTATGCTTATATGTCTTTATGTCATCACTTAAAATGTATTTTTATATCTTCATTTTATCTCAAGCCATTTAAAAATTTCTTTATTAAAATGATCGTAATGACTATGTGAAGAAAAAAATATAAATTTTTTATTATTTTTTTCTTTAAAAATTATCTATAAAAAATTTTTCTACTTTTTTATTCTCGTTAAATTTATAAAAATCAAAAAAATTAAAATATTTTTCTAATTCAACTACCAAATCCACTGTGATAAATATAATAAATCATTATCGTTCCTTCTCTCTAATTTTTAGTTAATATTTTATTCTAACATTTTTTTACAAAAATTGAAAGAAGAATTAATATTTTTTTGAAGAATAAAAAAGTTATCTAAAAAAACTCTAGATAACTTTAATAAATTTATTTTTAAATTTTATGGCGGTGAGAGAGGGATTTTGAACCCTCGGTACCGTAATTGGTACTCTGACTTAGCAGGTCAGTGCATTAGGCCACTCTGCCATCTCACCTCAACTACCAAAATATTAATCTATGGCGGAAGGCTAGAGACTCGAACTCTAAAGTCTTACGACGCCGGTTTTCAAGACCGGTTCCTTACCAATTAGGGATAGCCTTCCACGCATTGATTATAATATCATATCAGTTTAAAAATTTGTCAAGCAAAAATTATAGAGCTGCTTTAGCAGTTTCTACTAATTTTGTAAATTCTGCAGCATTGTTTAAAGCGATATCTGCAAGAACTTTTCTGTCAAGAACGATTCCAGCTTTTTTTAAGACCATTCATTAATACAGAATAAGTTACTCCGTTCATTCTAGCAGCAGAGTTTATTCTTGTAATCCATAATTGTCTCATTCTTCTCTTTGTAACTTTTTCTATCTCTTGTTGCATAGGCCATTGCTCTTCTTGTAGCGTCTTTTAGCTTGTCTAAAAGCGTCACCTGATGCACCTCTAAATCCTTTTTGCAGCCTTTAATATTCTTTTATGTCTTTTTTCTTCTTATAATTCCAGTTTTAACTCTCATCTTCTATTCTCCTCCTAAATAACGATATTATCTTCCTTCTCCGTATGGTAATAATCCTTGCATATGTCTCTTATAAGTTTCAGTAACCACAGCATCTTTCTTTAGGTTGTTCTTTCTTTTTCTATCTTTCTTTGTTAAAAATGTGGCTTTTTCCAGAATGTTTAATAACATACTTTCCAGTTCCAGTAACTTTAATTCTTTTTTTAGCTCCTCTATGAGTCTTCATTTTAGGCATATCTTTTTCCTCCTTGTTATCTTAAATATTTTTACCTATTTTGTTTTTGTAAAACATTATGTAAATTAAAAGTTATTACTTAGTTTTTTTAGGTGATAAAATCAAATGTTTTTGTTTATCAGCATATTTTTCAACTTCAGCTGTTTCAGCAAATCTTTCTGCTATATCATCAAGAGTCGCAACTCTAATGTTGCATGCATCTTTTCTCTACCAAATAAGACCAATGTTACTTTTTACTTTATTTTCTTTTTCTAAAAAATTTTTGTAACTTGGTTAAGTTTAGTTTCAAATCATGATCATCAATTCGAGCAGTAACTTTGATTTCTTTTTACAACAACTTGTTTTTTGATTTTTCTTTGCTTCTTTTTAATTTTTCTAGTTTGCTCATATTTATATTTACTATAATCCATAATTTTGCAAACCGGTGGAGTTGCACCAGGAGCAATTTCAACTAAATCATAGCCTTGAGAACTAGCTAAATTAAATGCTTGTTCAGCAGACATAATCCCTAATTGTTCACCATCAAAAAGAGATAATTCTAAATTCTTTTCCCTTTTTATTTTTCATTAATTCTAGTCTTATCAGAAATAACACTACACCTCCGTATAAAAAAATAAAACAGGCCAGAGCCTGTTTTATAAAAATACAATATAAAAAAATAAATAAATTTAAATTTATTGTTTAATATATCAATTACCCGCTAAAAAAACTTAAAAGTCTATGAGGGTGAGAAACAGGCATGTTTCTTCTTTACTATATAAAAAATTTACTGGTTAAGTATAACACCGATATAAGAAAAAAAGTCAAAGCTATTTTTTTAGAGTGAATAAAAAATTTTTTTAAATTTAGCAAAAACAAAAATAAATAAAAATAAAATTATTTTTTTCTTACAAAATTTATTAAAGTATGATATGATATAAAACAGAAAATATTTATATACATAATTAAATTTATTTAGACTGGGGTGATAAAAATTAATAAATATGTAGTAAAAGCCACTTAGCTCAAAAAAAGGAAAACGTTTTTTCTTATTTTTGGCTTTTTTTATTCTGATTTCTTTTGCAGCCATTGCATTAAAAATAAGACATCGAGCTGAATATACTGTAGCTGTAAAAAGAGAATGAAATCGTTTCCTTTGAGAGCTTGAATAATATTGAATTAGGAGTATATTCTGATATAAAAGAATTCTTTAGTTGATATTGCTCAAATGACAGAAGATGAAGCTTTACCAAGTTTAGAAACTTTAGCTACGGAAGAAATTCCACCTTATTTTTAAAGATGTAACTTGGGAGCAAAGGGGGCTGTCAGATGGGATTATTTTCAACACGATAATGAAAATTTTTTTATAGGTCGTGGTAATGGAAAAAGTTGGAACATTCTTAATAAAATTTAATATGTCTAGCATTGACACGAGTGATATTTTTATATGAATGAAACTCCTACAATAAAAAGATATTGAGAAAAATTTTGAAAAGTATGAACAAATTTTTTTAAAAAGATAATACCATACACAGGAAATGATGAGAGAAAAATTCGTTGGTGAATAGGAGGAATTATGAAAAGAGATTTTTACTAAGTCTATTTTTAATTTTTAATTCTCTTACCTTTGCTCAAGAAAAATTAAAAATTGGAATAACTTTTATTACCTTATTATAGTTTTGTGGCAAATATAGTTAAAGATAAGGCTGAAGTTATACCAATAGTTAAAGCTGAAGGTTTTGATTCTCATACTTATCAACCTAAGGTGGAAGATATAGAAGAGCTGGTGAGGTTGATGCAGTTGTTGTGAACGGAATAGGACATGATGACTTTATTTACAAAATTTTTGGATACAGTTGATAAAAAGAATAGACCTGTTGTTATAAATGCAAATAAAGATGTATCTTTAATGCCTGTTGCTGGGACACTAAATGATGAAAAAAATAATGGACTCTCATACTTTTATATCTATAACAGCTTCCATCCAACAAGTGCATAATATAACGAAAAGAACTTGTGAAATTAGATCCAAAGAACAAAGATTTTTTTATATGAACAACTCAAGGAGTATGTTAAAAAAACTAAGAAAAATTAAAAACAGACGCTTTTAAAAGAAGTTCAAAACGTAAAAGGTGAAGATGTTAGAGTCGCTACTTTTTTAGGGGATACAATTATCTACTAGCTGAATTTGGTATTGATGTAAAAAGCTGTTTTAGAACCTGCTCACGGTTCTCAAATAAGTATGTCATCGCTTCAAAAATGATAGAAGCTATAAGAAAAGATAGAATAGATATAATTTTTGGTGAAAAAATTACAGCGATGAATATATAAAAATTATACATAATGAAACTGGAATAGAAGTTAGAAAACTGGAACATCTAACAACTGGAGCTTACACAGCTGATAGCTTTGAAAAATTTATTAAAATTGATTTTAGATGAAGTTGTTAATGCAATTAAATATATTAAAAATAAACATAAAAAATAATGGAGGATTGATTAGATGTACAAAAATAATGGCACTTTTAATGGTAATTTTTAGTTTATGCTCTTTTTGCTAAGGATAAATTAAAAAAATAGGTGTAACTTTACAACCTTATTATAGTTTTTGCTATAAACACAGTTAAAAGATAAGGCTGAAGTTATACCAGTAGTAAGACTTGATTTATATGATTCTCATAGTTACCAACCAAAACCCGAAGACATAAAAAGAATAAACGACTTAGATGTTTTTTAATAGTTAATGGTGTTGGACATGATGAATTTATATTTGATATTTTTAAATGCAGCAGATAGAAAAAAAGATATTAAAAGTAATCTATGCAAATAAAAAAATGTTTCTCTTATGCCTATAGCCGGTTCACTAAGAGCAGAAAAGACTATGAACCCTCATACTTTTATATCTATAACTACTTCAATTCAACAAGTATATAACATAGCTAAGGAATTGGGAAATAGATCCAGCTAACAAAGATTTTTTTATTTAAAAATTCAAGAGAATATGCTAAAAATTAAGAAAATTAAAAGCTGATGCTTTAAATGAAGTTAAAAATCTTGGAGATACTGATATAAGAGTTGCTACATTACACGGTGGTTATGACTATCTATTATCTGAATTCGGTATAGATGTTAAGGCTGTTATAGAACCAACTCATAGGTGCTCAACCAAGTGCCGCTGATTTAGAAAAAAAGTTATTAGTATTATCAAAAAGAAAAAGATTGATATAATCTTTGGAGAAAAGAATTTTAATAATAAATTCGTAGATACTATACACAAAAGAAACTGGAGTTGAAGTAAGATCTTTATCTCATATGACAAACGGGCCTTACAGAGCTGATAGTTTCGAAAAATTTATAAAAATTGATTTAAATGAAGTCGTAAAAAGCTATTAAAGATGTAGCAGCAAAAAGAGGAAAAATAATGAATGGTTTTAGAAATTCAAATAAAAAAATTTGAACTTAGTATTATCTGGAAATGAAATATTAAAAAAATATAAATTTAACTGTTAAGGCTGGAGAAATTCATTGCCTAGTTGGACCAAATGGTGGAGGAAAGACTTCTCTTTTAAGATGTGTATTGGGACAGATGCCTTTTACTGGTAGTATTGAAAATGAACTACGAGAAGGAAAAAGTTATAGGTTATGTTCCACAAGTTCTAGACTTTGAAAAGAACTCTTCCTATTACAGTAGAGGATTTTATGGCTATGACTTATCAAACAAAACCTTGTTTCTTTGGAATTTCATATAAAGAAGAGGTTGATAATTTACTAACAAAGTTGGGAGTCATTGAAAAGAAAAAGATTGTTAGGTAATCTATCTGGTGGAGAAAGACAAAGAGTATTACTTGCTCAAGCACTATTTCCTAAGCCTAATCTTTTTGATATTAGATGAGCCTCTAACAGGAATTGATAAGGCAGGAGAAGATTATTTTAAAGAGATAATACAAGAATTAAAAAGAAGGAATGACAATTCTTTGGATACATCATAATTTAATGCAAGTTAAAAGAATTAGCTGATACTGTAACTTGTATTAAAAAAAGCAAGTTGTGTTTAGTGGAGATCCAAAGGAAGAATTAAAAAGAAGATAAAATAATGAGAATATTTGAGTAAAATCAAATTTTTAGGAGAACAAATGTTAGAAAGTTTTTAGAAGTTTCTTAATGAATTTAGCTGAACAAGGAGATATTCCATCTTCTTTTTAAATATGGTTTTGTAATTAATGCAATGATATGTGCTTTGCTTATAGGACCAATATTAGGTGGAATAGGAACTATGGTAGTTACTAAAAAAATGGCATTCTTTTCAGAAGCGGTTGGACATGCTGCTATGACAGGAATAGCTGTTGGAGTATTATTAGGAGAGCCTTTTTTCAGCTCCATATATTTCACTTTTTTACTTATTGTATATTATTTGGATTAATTATCAATTATACAAAAATAGAACTAAGATGGCGTCAGATACCTTGATAGGTGTTTTTCTTAGCAATGTCCATCGCACTTGGTGGATCACTTCTTATCTATGTATCGGCAAAAGTAAACTCACATGCACTTGAGAGTATATTGTTTGGATCTATTTTAACAGTTAATGACACTGATATTTATATTTTTGAGTTGTATCAGCAATAATAATTGGTTGTGTATTGATACCATACTTAAATAAAATGTTACTTGCAAGTTTTAATCCAAGTTTAGCAATAGTAAGAGGTGTAAATGTAAAAATTAATAGAATATATATTTATAGTAATTGTTACAGTGATAACTATAGCTTCAGTAAAAATAATAGGCTCAATTTTTAGTTGAAGCATTGCTTTTTAATACCGGCTGCTGCTGCAAAAAAATTTATCTAAGTCTATAAAAGAGTTTTGTGAGCTATTCTGTAATTTTTGCTCTTATCAGTTGTTTGTTGGGAGTATATCTACCGATACACTTTTGATATATCAATACCATCAGGTGGAGCTATAATTATGATTTCATCGTTTTATATTTATAGCAACAACAATTATTAAAATGCTATTTAAAAATTTTTGCAGAGGGGAATAAGATGATATTATTATTTATTTTTAATGTTGATAGTGGGATCTTTGAGTTTTGCTGAAAAATATAGTAATCACTTCAATACAACCTATTTATTCTTTAACAAGTTATTTGACAAAAGGAACTGATATTAAGGTTTACACTCCGTTTTGGTTCTGATGTTTCAATGACTATGTCTAAAGATTCTATAAGAGAAAACGGTTTTTGATTTATCAATAGCTAAAAAGCTCAAGCAGTTATAGATATTGCTAAGATTTGGCCAGAAGATGTCATCTATGGAAAAGCTAGAATGAATAAATTAAATATCGTTGAGATTGATGCAAGTCATCCTTACGATGAAAAAAATGACAACAATATTTTTTTCAGTGATTATTCTGATGGAAGAGTTAATCCATATATTTGGACTGGAAGTAAAAAAATTTAGTTAGAATGGCAAATATTGTTGCTAGAGATTTGGAAAGATTGTATCCAACTCAAAAACTAAGATAGAAAAATGTAAATAAATTTACAGCTGATTTATTAAAATTAGAAAATGAAGCTAATGAAAGATTACTTAATGCTAATACAACAGAAGTTATATCTTTAAGTGAAAATTTACATTATTTCTTAAATGATATGAATATTTTAACAGAATATGTAAACTATGATGATGTTACTTTGGAAAATGTTGCTAAAAATTATGCAAGACAAAGGAATCAAAGTAATAGTTTCTGATAGATGGCTTAAAAATGTAATTAAAAGCTATCAAAGATGCAGGCGGAGATTTTTGTTGTAGTAAATACTTTGGATATTCCTATGGATATGGAAGGTAAAATGGATCCTGATGCAATCTTAAAAAGTATTTAAAGAAAATACAGACAATTTAATTAATGCGTTATCAAAATAAAAATTGATATATAGGAGGTTTTTTTAAATGAAAAAGTTTTTTTAGTTTTTAGTTATGGGAGTTTTAATGTCTGCTTTAGTTTTATGCTCATCTCCATTGATTTCAATTGATGATAATGGAGATGGAACTATCTATATCGAAGGTGGTTTCTCTAATGGGTCAGCTGCTGAAGGTGTAGAAATTATAGTTGTTAAAGATAAGGCTTACAATGGACCAGAAGAATCTTTCAAAGGAAAGAAGTTTTATACAAGGGAAAATTAGATGCAAAAATAGTTTAACTATGCCAAAACCTGCAACTGATAAATATGAAGTATATTTTAATGCTGGAGAAGGACATGTTGTTGGAAAAAGGACCAGCTTTTAACTGATGCTGAAAAAGCTAATTGGGATAAAGCTGTGGCTGCTTATGATTTTTGGAGAATGGAAAGAATTAATTCTTGAAAAAAATAATATAAAAATATAGGGTTGGAAATGATATTGAATTTGTTTACAAACTATCGTCAGATAGAAAAATATTACGGAGGTATCATTATGACATTAGTATTGGTTGGTAGTGTATTATTAGCAGCAAATCTTTTTGCTCACGATCATTTTCTTTATACATCTAATTTAGATGTTAGTGGACAAAAAGAAGTTAAAATGAAAGCTTTACTTTGTCACCCTGCTGAAGGACCTGAAGCAGATCCTATAAGTATAGCAACTAAAGATGGTAAAACTCATATGCCGAAAGCGTTCTTCGTTGTTCATGATGGAGAAAAAAGATTTATTATCTAAAAGTAAAAGTTGGAGTAATTACATCTAAAAGAATCTCACGTAGCTTTTGATGCTGTATATACAGCTGAAGATGGTTTAAAAGGTGGAGGAAGCTGGGTATTTGTAATGGACAGTGGAAATACATTTGACTCAGGATATACTTTTAACCCTGTTGAAAAATTAATCGTAACTAAAGATTCTGCTGGATCTGATTATTTCAAAAGAGTTGCACCTGGATATAATGAAAATAGTGCCATTAACAAATCCTGTTAATGCTTGGAAAGAAAAATGTATTTAGAGCAAAAATTTGTGGATAAAGATGGAAATCCTATAAAAAAATGCTAGAGTGGATATCGATTTCATAAATGGTAAATTGGATATGGAAAACAATACTTGGAAAGGTAACCCTGTAGCTCCAAAAACAACTGTAGAGTATTTACTGATGATAATGGAGTATTTGCATTTGTTCCATCAAGGGCAGGTCAATGGGTAATAAGAGCTATTGCTCATATGGACAAAAGAAAAGAAAGAAGTTTTTGATGCTTCTTTGATGTTACAATTTGAATAAAAATAAAGAGAGACTGTGAAAAATTTCACAGTCTCTTTTATTAACAATCAAAATTTATTTTGCAGCTTTTATAATTTCGTAGAATGAATCAGCTTTTAATGAAGCTCCTCCAACAAGCCCTCCATCAATATCAGCTTGAGCAAGTAAATCTTTTTGCGTTTTCAGGTTTCATTGAACCACCATATTGGATAGTCATTTCATTTGCAACATCAGCACCAAACATTTTCAGCTAAAACATTTCTAATTTCTTTGTGAGTTTCTTGAGCCATTTCAGGAGTTGCAGTTTTTTCCTGTTCCTATAGCCCAAACTGGTTCATAAGCAACGATAACTTTTTTTAGCTTCATCTTTTGAAAGACCAACAAGTCCACCTTTAATTTGTCTTGTATTTACTTCAAGAGTTTTTCCACTTTCTCTTTCTTCTAATTTTTTTCTCCTATACAGAAAAATAGGTTTCATTCCAATTTCTAGAACAGCTTTCACTTTTTCATTTATAAATTCATCACTTTCATTGAAAATATTCTCTTCTTTCTGAATGCCCTAAAATTACATATTCAACTCCAATATCTTTTAACATTTTTGGAGATATTTCTCCTGTGTATGCTCCTTCAAGTTTTTGGATAAACATTTTTCAGCAGCAATTTTTACTTTTCCCTCCAGCTACTGCTTTCACAGCATCAGATAAGCAAGTAAAAGGTGCTCCTATTACAACATCAACATTAGTAACATCTTTTGTAAGTGAACTTAACTCTTTTAAAGTTGCAACAGCCTCCTCATTATTTTTATACATTTTCCAGTTTTCCTGCTATAACTACTTTTTCTCATTTTTATTTTTCCTCCTAAATTGTTATATTTTTCTTCTTCTATTATGTTTTTACAATAATAGTCTATATTGCTTTTTAAAATTTTCTAAAATATCTGTAACTCTATATTCTAAAAGCATTAACATAAGCAATGAAATCATTTTTCTTTTTAAATTCTTTCAAAACTGCAAGTTCCTCTGTCAAAGCTTCAAAAACTTCTTCCATGTTCGAAAAACTAAAAACATAAGTTTCTTTTTAAAAGATGAACTACATCAAGAAGCCAATACAAAAAAATTGTGAGTTTCTTCAATATCATAGTCATCTAGTTTTTCTTTATTTTTCAATTTTTTTGATGTAAAAGTTCTCTTACCTCAGTTTCAATATATTCACTAGCATTTGCCAAAAGCTTCCAACGATAGATCTGAATAAGATTTTGTTTCTATTTCCATAATATTTGGACGCGTCATATCTATTATTGTATTTTCTTGTAAAAACGTGGCCATTTATAGAGATACTTTTTATTATCTTCTCGTTCTTTTTCAAGTTTCCTAGTGATTGCTCTCAAAATTTTTCTAAATCTTGAGTTTTTTTCTAGCAAATCTCGTTTTTCATTGTCAATATATATTTCCATTATTATCACCTTAATTACATTATATAAAATATTTTTGATATAGCTATAGAAAAACTTTTATATTAACATCTTCACTATTTTTTTAAGTTCCTCACTTATGGAACGAATTGTTGCTCCACTCGTAACTATATCATCAACTAATAATATATTTTTATTGTTTAAATCTAAATTATTTTTAAATGCTCCCTCAACATTTTTATTTCTTTTTCATAGTTATCCAAACTATACATACGTTTTGTATTTTTAATTCTTTCAATATACTTTATTTCCAGAAGCTCAAGCAAATATTCTATTTGATTAAAAACCTCTTTCAATTTTTCTATCTTCACTTATTGGAACTGGTATTATTATATCAATTTTTCTTTTTCTAGTAACTGGTAAATTGGTATTAAAAAGGCTAAATCTTTGGCTAAATTCTTTTCGATTTCTGAGCTTATAATCAGAAATTACTTGTCTGATTGCCTTATCGTAGATAAAAACATAATAAAATTCATCTTTTATTTTTTTAAAAACTTTCTCTTCTCAATCTTTCTAAACAATTCGAACAAATATAACCTTCTCTATCAATTTTTAGAATGACAATAAGAACAAGAATTATCAAAAATAATTTCCCTTAAATTTTTCTAAAAATTTCCTTCCACTTCAACATCAGCCCTCACATTTTTCCTTTTACCTCATCCTCATCTATAATCTTTGCAGAATAAAAATTCTGTATATCCACAATTTAAGCAAGTTTTTAGCATAGTAAGTATTCAGCTCTATTTTTAGTAAATCTTTTCTGGCAAAAATAATATCTTCACATTTTCTACATCTACATTTAGGACAATTAAAATCCAATTTCATCACCCCACACAATATCTTTTTATCCAGTCTAATTTATCCCCTAAATAACTCATACAATCGAACTGCATTTGATAATTTTTCATAGTAATTTTTAGACTGCATATATGTTTCAGCAAGTTTAATGATTTTTAACAATTTTTCTATCAACTGCTTCATAGCCATAACCGTAAAAAATTATTTTTCTGTACTTCACTTCAATAAAAATTATCTTTCTTTTTTTCAGCTATGATATCAATTTCTCCGTATCTATTTTGATAATTTCTTTCTAAAATTTTATAAGCATTTTCCTCTAAAATTTCAACACTCTTATCCTCGTATTTATTTTCGATTTCTCTATTATTCATTGTTACCTAATATTTTTCAAAAATGATTTTTCTATGGACTGCTTCAATAGGACCATATTTTTTATAGCTTCTATATGAGCTTTAGTTCCATAGCCTTTATGTTTTTCAAATAAATATTCAGGATAAGTTTTAGAAATTTCTACCATTAATCTATCTCTTGTAACTTTCGCAATTATCGAAGCAGCTGCAATACAAAAGACTTTTACTGTCTCCTTTTACTATTGGAATTTGTTCCCCATCATAATCTCTAATTTTTTTAAATTCCCATCAACTAAAATGGTAAAATTTTTACCTTTTTATTTTTCAAATCAGCTATAGCAGTTCTCATTGCTAAAAATCTGCATTCAAAAATATTTATTTCATCTATGATACTAACATCAGAAATTCCATAGCTACTTCAAAAATACTCCATAATTACATTAAAAAGTTTTTCTCTTTTTTCTCTGTCAATTTTTGGAATCATTTATTTCATCAAATTCTTCACTATAATTTTTCAATTTTTACTGCTGCAGCTACAACAGGTCCTGCAAGTGGACCTCTTCCAGCCTCATCAACACCTATTACATTTTCAAAATTTAAATCGTGTAAGTATAAATTATTTTCCATAATATCCCTCGATATTTTAATTTCAATTTCTTGGCCGTTTCTATAAAAATCATCAAAAAGTTTTCCTTTGAACGAATATTCTTTTGCCATCTAAAAGAGTTTAAAAATTCTAACTTGTAGGCATAAAGCATTTGCCTTTTTATATTTTTATCCTCTGTTCCATAAACTGCATCTCCTAAAATGGGATGATTAATGCTTTTCATATGAACTCTTATTTGATGAGTTCTTCCTGTTTCAATGGCAACCTCTACCAAGAAAAAAACTCTCAACCTGATCTACAACCCTGTAATTTGAAATTGCTAGTTTTCCATTTTTGCTCAACGACAGTCATCTGTCTTTTGGATCCCGACCAATTAAATTTTCAATTCGTCCAGTTAAATTCTGTTCAGAAAAATTTCCTTTTACTATACATAAATAAGTTTTATGTATAGTCTTATTAATGAACATTGAAGCAAGTTTGGCGTGAGCAAAAATTATTTTTTGCAACTACGATCAAGCCGCTCGTATCTTTATCCAATCTATGAATTATCCCCGGTCTTATGTTTCCCATTCACAGACGACAAATTATTCGTATAAAATAGCAAAGCATTTACCAAAGTTCCTGAATAATTTCCATAAGCAGGGTGAACAACCATTCCATATTTTTATTTATCACAATAAAAATCATCACATTCATAAACTATATCAAGAGAATATTTTTCCCTTCAATATCAACGTTTTTCCTCTTCTGGAATAACAACTTCAACTTTTCTCATCTGTTTTTAGTTTTCTTCCATTTTTGTGATAAATTTTTCATTTATTTTTACAAAGCCCTTATCAATTAATTTTTCAATGTATGAACGAGTTGCCTCTTCTATTTGTTCACTCAAATATTTATCAAGTCTCGTCCCATTAAATTCTTGACTAACTATAAAGTCAAAATTTTTCTCTTATATTTTCCATTTCAGTTCCTAAATTTTTTTAATATTTTTTTAATTTTATCATAATTATCAAAGAATTTCTATATCTTCAATTATATCTCCAACCGTCAATTTCAAATAATCTATCAATTTTTGTGGCTCAATTTCAATTTGTATTCCTCTCATTTCCACCACTGACAAAAATTGTTTTTATTTTCTAAAAGCCGATTCGTGAATAAAAAGCTGTATGTTTCTTTTTTTATTCCGATTGGAGAACAACCTCCACGAACATAACCAGTATAAACTAATAAATCTTTCATAGAGCAGCATCTCAAGTTTTTATTTCCTGAAAGTTTTGCCAACTTTTTCAAATCTAATTTTTCCATACCTGGAATACAAGTAACAACCATTTCTTTTTATCATTCAACAAAACTAAAGTTTTAAAAACTCTCGTTATATCCTCTCCAACTTTTTAGAGCAACACTGACAGCATCCAAATTATTTTCATCAACTTCATACTCTTTCGTTGAATGTTCTATTTTATGTATTTCTAATTCTCTAATTGCATTTGTCTTTTCATACTTAACCTTCTATTCAATAGTAATATTAAATTTTTCAATTTTCTCCATAATGTTGTTCTACTTATTCCTAAATCTTCTGCTGTCTTATGAAGAGAAAAGAAATTTTTCTTCAGACCTTCAATCAACTTGTCTCTTTCAACATCATTCATAGTAACCTTGTCAAGTACATTTTTCTAATTTTTTTCTTCATTATTTAAATAATTTTTCTATCATTCTTTTCAATATTTATTAAAACTTTTTCTTTATTTTTTTCTTAAGTCCATAAATTTTTATTATTTGTTCGGCTATTTCAAGATACATCAAAATTGATTCTTCAGAGTTTTTCAACTTCATAAAAATTTTAATCCAAATTCATTTGCATATTTTTGTCAAAATACTTCCTACTAATATTGAATAAGATTTATTTTTAAATCTTTTTACCATATTTTACATTCCTCTTCACTTGAAAAATTTTTAAAGACTATGTCTTTTTGAAATAATTTCAGCTAATGTCACTAAACTTTGAGGTGCTTCAATATAGTCAACAAAAAGCAACCTTATTGTTTTTACATCAATTTCTTTTAATAATTCAATATAATCCGAAATATTATTTTCTATACTTAAAAATTGGAATATTAACTTCTTCTTCAATTTTTATTTTTATAGCATATTTTGTAAGTATAACTTTTTACATTTTTCAACTAACTTTTTGCTTCTTCCAAAGCATTCGATATAGATGTTTCAACAATCAAAATTTCTTTCATCATCTACATATTTTTATTTTTCAGCCATTCTATCTCCAGAAACTAAAAAGCTATTTTATTTTTCTTTCATTTTTACCTCCATTTTACGTTTTCAATTTCGTTTCTCTGTTTTATTATACCATATTTTAATTTTTTATTTATAAATTTTTATAAAATAAAAAGTTGTTACAAATAAAATACAACAACTTTTTAAATTATTTTTATTTTTATTTTTCTATTTTTAATTTCAAAATCAAGTTCAAGTCTTTGACCATATCTTAATTTATTTCTCATACCTTGTACAACATCATCAAGCTCTGTCAAAGCACCCAAAATATTTTTCTTCTGGAGTTGATTCGATAACTTTATCAATTCCTCCATTTTTATAACAATTCTTCTGTCTCCCATAAGAGCAAGAATAGGATCGTGAGTTGCCATCAAAACAATTTTGTTATTTCCAACAAGTAAATCTAGCTTTTTCTATCAATACCTGCATTTTCAATTTCATCTATCAAAACGATAGGAGATGTACTTAAAATTGCAGTATCAGAAATCATCAATGCTCTTGATTGCCCTCCACTCAAACTTGTGATTGGAGTATCTATCGTAAAATTTTTCTCCTGCAAGTTCGTTTGCTTGATTAAATATTTTTCAATGACACTTTCTCTATCAAGAACAAGTCTGCTTTCTGCGTGTAAAATCTATAAATTCTCTAACTGACAAATCCATAACAAAGTTCATATTTTGAGACAATTGCGCAACAAGTTTGTAACTAGGAGAAAATCTTTTTCTTTGCATCCATCAATTCACCATTTACTAAAACTGTTCTTTTTAGTTGGGGTATCTCCTTGAGCTCCCCACTCAATATCAGCTAGTAATCTACTTTTCCCTGAACCTGTAGGTCCAACTATTGCAACAATTTCTCCTGCTTTTATCGTTAAATTTTTCATAATTTTTCTTTTTTTCACCTTTTTTTATTGTATCCTGGAATCAAAGTTACACTTTCAACTTTCTCTTCCGTAACTCCAAGTATATCTAAAAGGTCAAAGTCCATTTCCATATCTAAATTTAATTCATCATTATTATCTATACTCATTTTTACCTTTTCCTTTTATTTTTCTTCAAAATTTATCTTTCTTATATTTCCAAGTTGATAACTTGCTCCAATTCTTGTTTCTCCTAAGCAGTAAGAACATACAGCTGACAGCAATAGGGAATCTCAATTTTCTTTCAAGAACTGTATTAATTTCTTCGTTCTTATCCATAATTAAAGATCCAAATTCATAAGTACCTTGTCCTGTCAATCCATTAATATGTATTATTGCAGCCTTAGGGTTTACAGTTTGTACTCTTGATGCAAAACTTCTCTTTCAGCTTGAAACTATATCTCCCTTTGTAATAACAACAACATCAGCAAGTTTAAGCATAGGTCCAATGGAGTATTGATTCCACTTAAATTATCGATTACACAAACAGCTTTAATATCTTTCAAGTAAAGGTGAACATCTATTACAAAGTCCAGCACTTTTCTGTTATTAATAAATCTAATTCATGTTTTTGTCCCCATTGAACAACTTCTTCAATATTACTTGCAAAAAGTGATCGGGGCAAACTGAACCTGATAAACCCTTTTTAACAAGTATTCCCCGCTTTTTCATAAAGAACATCGTCATCAGTGTACAAACAGTCAAATTTTACAATTCCAACTTTTTATATTTTTGTGATTTTTAAGCTTTCTATTGTTTTTAATAATTAGTGATGTTTTTCCTGATGATGGAGGTCCTGAAAACTGTTATTAATTTCATTATTCTTCTGCTCCTTTTTAAATACTTCTTCACAATCTTTAATTAATTTTTCCCATATCGTTTGAGTAGATAAAGTCCCATCAACCCATAACATGGGTCTACCATTTACTGGATTCTTTACGTTAGGATGTACACTTGGGAATAGACCTTGATTAGCAAGTACATTTCAACTGCTTCTCCACTCATATATTTTATAATTTTATCTAATTCTTTTGCTTTGTTAGCCTTAGTCAACATAAATATTGGAGAAATGATTGCTCCTTCTGCTGGCCAAATAACTTCTTTTGGTCCTTTTTCTGGCACCATTTTTGAGAAGAAATAAAGGCATAATTGTAACTGCTGGCTCTTTTGCTTCTATCATTTGAGCTGGGTGTAAAATTTGAAAGTAATGATCTACCTAAATTCTTAACTCCTTCAAAACCGAATAATCTATAAATATGAACTAAGATTGCATTGAATAAGTCAAAGTCAGCTATCGGCAATGAAACTGATTTTGCAAATTCAGGTTTCAATAAATCTTCCCAAGATCTTGGAACTTCTCTTCCATCAAGTACAGCTTTTGTTTACGATAAATATTGCCGGTACAACACCTATCATTGAATAATCTCCGTGAGGGTCTTTCAATGAAATATTTTCATTATCAAAGTCTGAATTATATTTTTCAATACCTGTTAAATCTTTAAAAATTCCTTGTTCTTTAAATTTTTCCCATCAAATCTTTTATCAAAGAATAAATCGAAACCAGCAGAGATAAACATATCTGCCAATTTATCTATATCATTTTTATCAATAACTTCATCTTTTTATCCAACCAAGACCTGAATAAGCAGCTTTCAATTCATATTTAACTTTAATATCTTGGTGATCAGCCAAATATTTTTCAAAAACCTTCAAGTAAAGGTATTCCTAACAGGACAAGGTAAAAAGTCCCATAAGAGATGCTTCCTTAGGTCCTTCGTCTTCTCTTTCAACGGATTCGATTGCATGAAGCAACATTGGAATAAATGCTTCAACATCTTCTTTCTTTATCATCATTGCTTTTTCAAGTGAAATATCTTTTTAATTTTTCCAATACTGCTGGATTATCCAAACCTTTAAACCCTGCATTTGCAAACACTGGAAGTGTTTCAGGATATTTTTCCACTATTTGTTTTATTGTCATTGATTTACTTAAATACATTTTCATATCTCCTTTTTAATTTCTTTTTATTTTTCAATTAAAATTTTTCTTTATTATTTTTAATCAATTATATTACTTTTTGTAAAGAATTTTTCTGTAACAAATGTTACAATTTTTTAATTTCTAATCATTGAATTATTTTTAGAAAATATAGTACGATAAATTATAATAAAAATAAGAGAGAGTGATAGAAAAATGTCGGATATAAATTTGTTTCATATAAAAAAATGAAGTGAAAGAATTAAAAACTGAATCAGTATTACTTGAAAAAGAAATTCAAACTCTAATTGAAAATAATATGGAAACTTTTTGGAGTTCGTTTTTAGCAACAGAGTATGCTATAACAAATGGAAGAATGGATAGCATTGGAATTGATGAAAAATAATTGTCCTGTCATTTTTTTGAATATAAAAGAAGTAGTTCAGAAAATATAATTAATCAAGGTTTATTCTATTTAGACTGGTTACTAGATCACAAGGCAGATTTTCAAATTTTTAGTTATGGAAAAAGTTAGGTAATGATGTTGCAAAAATATTGACTGGTCTGCTCCGAGTGTATTTTGTATAGCAAAAAGAGTTTACGAAGTTTGATGAATATGCCATTAATCAAATGCAAAGAAATATAAAACTTGTAAAATATAATAAATATGAAAACGATTTAATTTTATTTGAACATATTAATACTCCAGTTATTAAAAGCTCCTGTTAAACCTGTTAAAATTGAAGCAAGTAAAAATAAAAAGCTAAAATTGATAGAGAATATAATTGGGAAGATAGAATTAAAAATTTACCCCAAACTAAAAAGATTTATATTTTTTTCATTGAGAGATTATATCTTATCTAAAGGGAGATGATATTACTGAAACTCCTTTAAAATTTTATATAGCCTTTAAAAAGGTTAAGAATTTTAGTTTGTGTTTCTCCTGACTATGTTAATAAAGGAATATTAGTATATTTAAAAACTTATTCCAGAAAAATAACTATGCAATCTTTTTATGAGAAATGTAAAAGGGATAGGTCATCAAGGAACTGGTGATATTGAAAGCAATTATTACCAATGTTGAAGAATATGAAATTTTAAAATCATATATAGATAAAAGCTTTACAATGAAAACTAATACTATATTAAGTAGGTGATAAAAATGTATAATCATGTATTTGGCCCTGTTCCATCAAGAAGGTTGGGAGTATCATTAGGAGTGGATTTAGTTGTCAGCAAAGAGTTGCAACTTGAATTGTATTTTCTGTGAATGTGGGGCAACTAAAAATTCAACTTGAAAGAAAAAAAGATTTAAAGAAGTGAAAGAAATAACTGATGAGATAGAAGAAGTTTTAAAAACAATCAGACCTGACTATATCACTTTTTTTCAGGAAGTGGAGAGCCAACTTTGAGTTTAGATTTAGGCAACATTTCAAAAATATATCAAAACAGAAATGAAGTATCAAGGAAAAATTTGTGATAACAAACAGCTTACTTTTTGGCAAATAAAAATGTTGTTGACGAGCTGGAATATATCGACTTAGTTATTCCAACCTTAAATACCTTAAATCAAGAAATTTTTGAGAAAAATAGTAAGACCTGACTATAGGGACAAGCGTTGAAGAAATAAGAAGAGATTTATTAATTTAAATAATTCCAATTATAAAGGTAAGATTTGGATAGAAATTTTTATTTTTAGAAAAATTACTGATGGAGAAAAATATTGAAGAGATAGCCGATTTTTAATTTCAGAAGATATTAGATATGATAAAATTCAATTAAATACCATTGATAGAATTGGAGCAATCAGGGATTTAAAAGCTATTTCTTATAATAAAAATTTCAAAAATTAAAAAAATTTACTCGAAGAAAAAGGTTTGAAGAATGTTGAAATAATTAACTCACTAACTGAACTTGAGGATAATAAAAATCGAAATAAACGAAGAGCTTTTTAGCTAATATGAAAAAAATAAAAAGATTATATCAACAAGAAGAAATAAATAAAATTTTCATTAAAATTTTAAAAATTTATGTTGACAAAATTTATCTCATAGTGTATCATAGTCAATGTCCATAAGAGACGGAAGCCGCTTTAGCTCATCTGGTAGAGCAACTGACTTGTAATCAGTAGGTGATTGGTTCGACTCCGATAAGCGGCACCAGTGCCCCGTTCGTTCAGTGGTTAGGGACATCAGATTTTCACTCTGGAAACAGGGTTCGATTCCCCTACGGGTACCACTAGACAATTTTTATATCGGTTTGGGTTCCCGAGCGGTCAAAGGGATCAGACTGTAAATCTGACGGCTCTGCCTTCGAGGTTCGAATCCTTCCTCAACCACCACTCAAAAATTTAACTACACTAAAGTGTAGTTTTTATTATCATAATTCTGAATTCATCAGTTAGAGTCGTCAAACTATTTTCCTTAGCTGAAATTATAGTGTCCTCTATTTTTATTTCAACCTAATACAAATAAAATTGCTAATGAATTCTGCTTTTCGCAATTCATTTTCAACAATATATAGTGTATATTTTCTTGCATTACTACTATATATATTGTGTAAAAATGTTAAAATATTTTGTAAAAATTAAATTTTTGGACGATACAAAATTAGAAGGGAGATAAGCAAAAATGAAAAGAGTTATAAAAAGAGATGGAACTGTTGTCGAATTTAATAAAGAAAGAATTGAAAATGCAATCAAAAACTTTTTGAACAAAGTTCAAGAGAACCTAATATTAAATTAATTGAAAAATTTCCACTCAAATAGAAGAACTTTCCAGATAAAGTATTGTCCGTTGAAGAAATTCAAGATATAGTTGTAAAAATTGATGGCATCATCTGAAAAAGATATTGCTATGTCTTATCAAAGTTATAGAACAATTAAAACTGAGATAAGAGAAAAAGAAAAAGTATTTACAAACAAATTGCAGAACTTGTAGATGCTTCTGATGAAAAATTATTAGCAGAGAATGCAAACAAGGATGCAAAAACAATTTCGGTTCAAAAGAGATTTGTTAGCGGAATTTCATCAAGAGATTATTATTTGAATAAGATAGTTCCTGAACATATTAAGGTTGCACATATAAAAAGGAGAAATTCATCTCCACGATTTAGATTATTTATTGTTTAGAGAAACAAATTGTGAGCTTGTTGATATTGAAACTATAGCTTAAAAGGTGGTTTGCAATATTGGAAATGCAAAAATGCTTGAGCCAAATTCTGTTGATGTTGCAGTGGGACATATAGTGCAAATAATTGCTTCTGTATCATCAAATACTTTCGGTGGTTGTTCAATACCATATTTGGATAGAGCCTTGGTACCATATATCAAAAACTTTCAAAAACATTTTTGAGAGGTGTTAAATATATTGATGATTTTAAAAAGAAGAACAAATTGAAGAATTAAAAAGTACATTGAATACTTCAAACTTAGAATTAAAAATAAATATCCTAAGACTTATGAATATTCTTTTAGATATGACAGAAGAATCTGTGAAACAGGCTATGCAAGGGTTAGAGTATGAAATCAATTCTCTATCAACAGTCAATGGACAAACTCCTTTTACAACTGTGGGTATAGGAACTGAAACTTCTTGGGAAGGAAAAATGTGGTTCAAAAATATGTTTTGAAAACTAGAATGGCAGGTTTTGGTTCTAAAAAGAAACTGCTATCTTCCCAAAAATTGTTTATGCAATGTGTGAGGATTGAATTTGAATGAGGGAGATCCTAACTGGGATATTACTCAACTTGCTTTCGAGTGTATGACAAAATCAATTTATCCTGATATTTTATTCGTAACACCTGAACAAGTAAAAATGAAACTGTTGTCTATCAATGGGATGCAGAGCATTTTTATCTCCTTGGAAAGATGAAAATGGAAAAGAAAAATATTCAGGAAGATTTAATATTGGGGCCACTACAATACACTTTACCTCTATTGCTATTAAAAATCGTGGAAACGAAGAAGCATTCTATAGAGAATTGGATAGAATTTTTAGAAATTTGTAAAGATAATTCAGTTTTTAGAGCAGAATATTTAGAAAAACTGTAGCAAAGTTGCTCCTATACTTTGGATGTCAGGAGCATTGGCTCAAAAAGATCAAGGATACAATAAAAAGATTTAATTTGGGGTGGCTATGCAACAGTATCAATAGGATATATTGGACTTAGTGAAGTTTCTCAATTAATTTATGGAAAAGATTTTTCTCAAGACGAAAAATTTATGAAAAAGACATTTAATATTTTAAAAATATATTTCTGAAAAGTGGAACAATTCAAAAAGAAACTAATTTAGGTTTTGCATTGTATGGAACTCCATCAGAATCTTTATGCTATAGATTTGCAGAATAGATAAACAAGAATTTGGAGATATTGAGGGGAATTACTGACAAAGGATATTACGATAATTCCTTCCACGTGTCATCGAGAATAAATATCAGCCCATTTGAAAATGAGAATGGAGCTCTAGGGTCTCAATATTCTTCAGGAGGACATATCAGCTACATAGAAACAGATTCTTTAACAAAAATATAGATGCTATCCCAGATATTTTAAGATATGCAAAAATGGTTGAGTATTCACTATATGGAATTAATCAACCTGTAGATAAATGTCATATTTGTGGTTTCAAGGAGAGTTCACAGCTTCAAGAGAAGGATTTACTTGTCCTCAATGTGGGAAATCATATGGAAGTCAAATGAGTGTAATAAGGAGAGTATGTGGTTACCTTTCTCAACCAAACTCAAGACCATTTAATAAAAGGTAAACAAGAGGAAATCATAGGTAGGGTAAAAACATAGATAGATTATGAATTATTCAGGAATTAAATATGCAGATATGATTAATGGCACAGGAATAAGAGTAAGTTTGTTGTGAGTGTGCTGCACTCACTGTTGTAAAGATTGTTTCAATGCGGAGACTTGGAATGAAAATTATGGAGATAAATTTACAGAAAAAGAAGAGGATGAAATAATAGCTTATTTCAAAATATGGTAAAACTATAGGGGTCTTTTCAATTTTAGGGTGGGGACCCTACTTTTCCGAAAAAATATAGAGCCTCTTCTAAAATTTATTGTGAAATTTAAAAAGAATTACCTGATAGAGATATCTGGATCTGGTCGGGCTTCACTTGGGAAGAAATTTTGGAAGATAAAAAGATTTTCACTTATAAGAGAGTGTGATATTTTTAATTGATGGAAAATTTATTGACGAATTAAAAGATTTAAATTTAAAAATGGAGAGTAGCTCTAATCAAAGAGTTATTGACATACAAGTTTAACTGAAAAATAAAATTGTAGAATTAATCCAAAATGAAAATAAAAAGAGACTGTTGTAAAAATTTATAGTTCCAACAGTCTCTTTCTATTTTAATATAATTTCATAAGTTCTTTAACTTTTTCAACAACTTCATCTTTAGAAATTTCTAAAGTTTCTCCTGTTCTTCTTATTTTTAATTCAACGACACCTTCTGAAGCTTTTTCCCAGCAATAACTTTTGAATAGAATCCAATCAAAGTCAGCATCTTTTAAATTTAAATCCAGGTTTTTCATCTCTGTCATCTATTATAACATCAATATTTTCGTCTTGAAAATCTTTATATAATTCTTCAGCTAAAAGATTTTTGATTTTCATCTTTTTATATTTGCAGGTATACATCAACAATATATAGGAGCTAGAGCCACTGGCCAAATAATTCCATTTTCATCATAATTTTTGCTCTATTGCTGCTGCCATAGTTCTAGTAACTCCTATTCCATAGCATCCCATCAACATAACTTGAGTTTGTCCTTTTTTCATCAAGATATAGTTGCATTCATAGCCTTAGAATATTTATCACCAAGTTTAAATATTTGTCCACATTCAATCCTCTAGCTGAATGAAGTTTTCCACCTGTAATACAATTTTCCCAACTTTTGCTGTTCTTATATCATCAATTATATCTGCTTTATAATCTCTTCCATAATTTACATTAGATAGTGATAGTCTTTTTGGTGAGAACCAACTATCTGATTTGAAACTTTCTGAACAGATAAGTCTGCAACTATTTTTACTTTTCAGTAGGTAATTTATATGGTCCCTAATATATCCTTTTTCAAACCTAATTTTTCTATTTCTTCATCAGTTGCCATTTTCAACTTCTACTGCTTTTTAAAAATATTTTTAATTTTACTTCGTTTACTTCAAAAGTCTCCTCTTATTAAGAACCATATAAATTTCATCTGTTCCCATATCTTTATACATCAGAGCTTTTTCACAGTCTTATTTCATAGGAACATTTAAATATTTTGCAAGTGCTTCTATTGTTGGACAATCTGGTGTATGAACAAGTTCAACTTCTTTTTGCTTCTTCTTTTTGGAGGATTTATAAGTTCACTTACAGCTTTTTCAACATTTGCTGCATATTCTGAACCATCTGAATAAATAATTTCATCTTCTCCTGATTCAGCTAAACTTGAAAACTCTTGTGAACCACTTCCACCTATATTTCCTGTATCTGCATCAACAGGTCTAAATGTTTAGTCCGCATCTTGTAAAAATTCTTGAATAAGCATCTCTCATATTTCAAAAATTCTTCGTCTAATGATTCTTGAGAAGTATGGAAAGAATAAGCATCTTTCATTGTAAACTCTCTACCTCTCATAAGTCCAAATCTGGGTCTTCTTTCATCTCTAAATTTTGTTTTGAATATGATATAAATTAATAGGAAGTGATTTATAAGAAGAAATATCACTTCTAATTATTGCTGTTATCATTTCTTCTTGTGTTGGAGATAGAAACAAAATCTCTTTCGTGTCTATCTTTTTAATCTTAGCATTTCAGGACCCCATTATCATCCCCATCTTCCACTTTCTTGCCAAAGTTCAGCTGGTTGAACAACTGGCATTAAAAGTTCTTGAGCTCCTGCTCTATCCATTTCTTCACGAACAATATTTTTCTATTTTTCTAATTGTTCTATATCCCTAATGGTAAATAGCATAAGATACCACTTGCTAATATCATTCCAGCTCTTAACATCAACTTATGACTAACTATTTCAGCTTCCTTTTAGGTGTTTCTTTTAAAGTTTTTAATATATGCTTTACTAAATCTCATTTTTCTACCTACCTTTTTATATTTTATTGTACTACTAAATTTTTAACATATTTAATATATTTTGTCTAGTTTTCACTCTGTATATTTTCAAATTTTTGCTCAATATCATATTTTAAATAGTTTATTGTTAATCTCTCCCTTGTTATCTTTTAAATATTTTTATACATTCATCTCTAACAAGTTTAATTGTTTTTACATCGTAAATTATGTCAATGAATTTTTAAATCACTAAAACCACTTTGTCTTAAAGTCCAAAAAATTTCTCAGAATTACGAAGTCTTAAATCTTCTTCTGCTATTCTAAAACCATCTTCTGTTTCTTCCATAATGACTAAGTCTTTGTTTTTGAATTTTCTGTTGTAGAATTTGAAATTAAAAACAATATGATTGATTATGAACCCTCTTCCAACTCTTCCTCTCAATTGATGAAGGGCTGATAGTCCAAATCTTTCAGCATTATAGATGGTCATAATTGTTGAGGCTGGCACATCAATTCCAACCTCAATAACAGTTGTTGCTAACTAAAATATCATATTCTTTATTTTTTGAATCTTAGCATAACTTCATCTTTTTCTTTTTGCTTTCATCTTTCCGTGAATAATTCCAATTCTCTTATTTGAAAATTTTTTTCAATTTCTTTTGAAAACTTTATCCACAGATTTTAAATTCATCTTTTCACTTTTCTTCAATTAGAGGGAGCAACAAAAGTATGCTTGATGTCCATCATGAAACTTTTTATAGATAAAATTATACATTTTTCTAAATCAGTTTCATTAGCTATCCACTTAGTTTTAATTGGAGTTCTCCCCGGAGGTAGTTCATCAATTATAGATAAATCTAAATCTCCATAAATACTCAAAGCTAACGAACGAGGAATAGGAGTTGCACTCATAACTAAAAGATTTCCTAAAAACCTTTTTCTCTCAATTTATTTCTTTTGGTTAACACCAAATCTGTGTTGCTCATCAATTACAATAAGTCCTAACTTTTTGATATAACATTATCTTCAATTAGAGAATGAGTTCCAACAACAATATCAACATCTCCATTTGCAATTTTTCTAAAAATTTCAGTCTTCTTTTTTACCCTTTATATTTGATGTTAAAAGCTCAATTCTTTCAAGCCGATTTTCTCTAGTCTATCTTTTATTCCAAGATAATGTTGATTAGCAAGGATTTCTAGTTGGAGCCATCAAAGCACCTTGATATCCATTTTCTGCCATATATATTAGCATTACAATAGCCACAACAGTTTTTCCACTTCCAACATCTCCCTGAACTAATCTATTAATAATTTTTCCATTTGATATTTCGTCATAAATTTCTTTTAATAACTTTTTCTTTTGTGCTCCTGTCAGTTCAAAAAGGGAGAAGAGACAAGAAATATTTAACTTTCTCTTTTTCCTCTAATTCATAATTTTATTATTGGAATTTTCAATTATAAATCTATTCTTTAAAAATCCCTAATTCCAAAATTAAAAAGCTCTTCTATTGCAGAAATCTTCTTTTAGCTTCTTTCAACTCTTCTTTCATAGACGAAGGATAATGAATATCTCCTATAGACTTTCTTTTCTCTCAACTATTGTCTATACTCTTTTATTAATTCATCTAGTAAATTTTTCTTGAAAGTTCTTCAGAAATTCATCGATTAAACTAATTAATTTTTCTTAAATTATTTTGAGTTATATTTTTATTCGAACTATAAATAGGTAGTATCTCATCCAATGTTACTTTTTGTTGACCAGAATATAACTTTATACTCAGGATTTACAAGTTGAAAAATATTAGCTGTCTTGACCTATAAATAAATATTCTTCTCCCTATCTTTAAAAGTTTTCTTTGAAAGATAAAGGCATCCCAAACCACAAATACTTCCATAATACCAGTTCCATCATTTACCATAGCTTTACAACCTTTTTACCACTCTCGTTGGTAAATTTACAGCTGACATCACTGTGTGCTTTTATTACAACATACTCATTAATTTTAATTCTCCAATTTTTTATATTTGTTCTATCATCATAGCTCTTGGAAAATAGTAAATTAAATCATAAATTGTATCTATACCTAAAGATCTTTCATTTGATAGTTGCTTTGAGTCGACAATTTTTAGGTGAAAATTCTCTAATTTCTGAATAAATTTTTCTATAATCATCAAATCATAATGTTTTTCTCTCAAATATATAGGCTACCGTAATATTGCTGTGTATTATCTAATTGTTTCAATAGTTCATCTGGGATATCAAAGTTTTGAGTAAACATTTTGAGAATCATCTAAATCTTCAAGGGCATCAAAAAGAGCCATAACTTTTTAGCAGTTTCTAGGTCTGTTATCTCAACTCTATTTCTCAGGTATCATTCTCAATTTCTGCTTCTTCATAAGTGTATCCAGCATAAATTTTTCCAAGACTGTTTGAAATTCTGTATATCAGTAGTTACTTCAAAAATATCCCATCATCTTCTTTGACATCTTCTAGCACCAGCTTCCAATGCTGCCATCATAAAACCTCATCAGTATAATACCTTCAGCTTTAACAGTTATAAGTCCTTTTTCTTAAACATCAAGACACTAGCACCATCCGCTCAAGATTTCCATCTTTTCTTGAAAGTCATTCTCATTTCGGATGCAGTTCTATTTTTTATTATCGAGTTACGGCTTCAACTATGACAGGTTCCGGCAGGACCATAACCTTCATATCTCATTTTCTGTAAAATCTCACCTTCTAATTCTCCTGTACCTTTCTTAATAGCTCTTTCCAAAGATATCTTTTGGCATATTTCCAGCTTTTAGCTTTTTCTCTTCCAAGTCTAAGTCTTGGGTTCAAAGTTGGATCTCCCTCACGCTATCTTTAGCTGCTAGTTGTTAATTCTCTTCCAAATTTTGCCAAATAAATTTTGCTCTCTTTTCTATCACCCGAGCTCTTTTCTTTTTCTATGTTGTATATTATTCCATTTACTATGTCGGAGCGCAGTAAACCTCCCATATTTAAAACTCACTAGTAGAATTTTATGCATTAATTCAATATTTTCAAAAGAAAACAGCAGGAAAAATTTTCCTGCTAATTTCTGTGTTTACTAAAATTATTGGAGGCTGCTGGCTTCAGTGTGAGTAACTGCAGCATCTTTGATCTCCTGAGAGATAAAATTCCTTCTCCACCCTTTGATATGAACTTCATTTCCGTTTTCATCTTTGAATAATTCTCCATCAGCAGATACTGCTGCACCAATGTCGAATTCAGTTGCAGTTCCTTCAGCATCAGTAAGTTGCTACATCTCAGCTTCTTGCTAAAGTAAATTCTTTCCCATCTTCCAGTAAAAAGTATAGTTTACAGTTTCCTGCTGGCGAGTTGCTTCAGCAACTGGTTGTTGTTCAACTGGTGCAGCCTCTTCTCTCTCCTATCACTACGTAAATAAACTCATAGCTAGTGCTAACATGCCAGAATTTTTCATTTAATTAATCCCTCGTAGTCTTTCGTTATAATACATCGATCTGATCTTAAAAATCAAGTATATATATTTCTTCATTTGATATTAACATTTTCATTTCAAAGCAAAGAAACGGATTGAGAATATTAGTTGCTTTCTTGAACTAATATCTCTATCCGTCTTTAATTTTTATTTAAAATTGAGATAAGTTTAAACTTATATACTACATTTATAAAATTTCCCGTAAATTGTTTCGACTATCTAATTTCTTCAGCAGTTGTAAAATCTAATATCAACTAATGCTTCCTAATCTATTAAGTTTTGACGTTACTCTTTTTACTCTTTGATTGAAATTCCTGACGTGAGAAGGCATCAGACCCATTCAAGAAGAGCCTGCAGCATTTTCATCTCACTTCGTTCTCCACACATAGAAATTTTATTCCCCCATATGAGGCTCCATCTATCAACATTTTAATTGCTTGTAATACCGCTGGATTATATGTATCCTACTAGATTAGCTATCATTCATCACCACTCTATCAACAGCTAATGTATATTGTGTTCAGTCATTAGTTCCTATTGAGAAAAAGTCACATTCTTTTTGCAAAACTTTTTGCTCTAAATGCCACAGCAGGTTTCACCATTATACAACATTGTCGTCAAATTCTTCTCCTTTTCTCTGTAATTCAGTACCTCACATTCTTTCAAATATGCAGCTTTCTGCTTACTTCCTATATCCATTATCGCAGGAGGCTTGTTGTTATTTTATTTGACCATATTTAGATCGCTCTTAATAAAAGACTTTAGAATTGAGTTCTTAAAATTTCTTGTCTATCTACAGCAAACTCTGATTGCTCTCCAACCCTAAGAAAGGATTTTTCTTCTTGAGGTAGCTCCATATATGGAAGTGATTTATCTCCACCTATATCCACTTAGTTCTTAGTGTACAGGATAACCATTCATCCTTCAGCAACAACTTTATATGCTTCGAATTGTTCCTCTTCTGTTGGGAAAAGAATCTTTTTCCATAAATAAAATTCTGTTATTCTGTGAAAGGCCCTATACCGATCCACCATTAGATAAAATTTCCTTTTTACATCATTAGGTGAACCAATATTCAAACATCAACTTTTATCCCATCTTTTTGTGAAAATAAGCTTCTTTATCTTTTAATTTCTTTAATTCTTCTTTTTCTTTCAAGAAATTTTCTCTCTTAGCTTGATACTCTTTTATGGTTTCTTCATTAGGATCAACTAAAAACTTTACTCCTTTCAACTGCGTCAACTATAATAATTTGGTTATCTTCTAATCCCAAAATTGCTCCCAACTCCAACAACAGCGAGGTGAATTCTAAGACCTTGCCATTATCGAAGAGTGACGGTTCCACCAATTTCTGTAACGAAGGCTAAAACATTTTCTAAATTTATTTAGCAGGCAGTGTCAGATGGGTTTTTAACTCTCTAGCAACAGTCTCGTTTCTGGTTCTAATTTTGATAGATCCACAACCTTTATGTCATTCATTCTCCGTACAACCATCTCACCTATCTCTCTTAAATCTCCGGCTCTCTTTCAAATAAGCATCTTCTAAATTTCCAAGCATAGTTGCATATTCATCAATAAGCTCATTTAAAGCAAACTCACCTTGGCGTATATTTTCACTTGAAATTTTTGAATCTATTTCACTCATTAACTCTTCTTCCTGGTAAAGTTACATGACCTTCAAATATATCTCTGCTGATCTTTACCTAATAGAGTGTTCTCTTTAATTTCTTCAAGTTGAGCTTTTGCAATTTCTCTTCCCTTTAACAATCTTTTCAATTTCTTCTTCTTTTTGATTAAAGGAACGATTTTCAACTATTTCTAATTTGGTTTCTTTGTGCAAAATACTTTTCTGCTATTACGTTCCGGTGAAGCTTGCAATACCTTTTATTAATTCACTGGGTAATTTCTCTCAGCCCACCTCCATGACAGTAAATAAAAGGGAGATTCATCACTCCCTTAATAACTTAATAAAATTAATCTTTCGATTTTCAAGAAGAGATGATAAACTTTATCAACTGCTTCGTTTCGTCTCACCATCTGCATATACAGTTATTTCCTTCCTATTCCTAAAGAAAGTAACTTTAATAAAGATGTCCCATAACTTTTGTTTCCAGCTTCATTTCTACACTTATTTGAGTTGAATGTTTTTGCCAAAGCTTACAAATTCATTTCCAGGTGTATGTGAGGAGGGAGGCGCGCGCGCACTGCCTTTGCCTTTATGTATGCCATATGCCTGCCGCTATGCCGCCTGCGCGCGCGCCTTGCCGCGCAACAACGCCCTTTAGCCTGCCTGCCGCTGCCGCCTTTGCTGCTATATGCCTAACCTTTGTGCCGCGCCCTTGTATATGCCTTTGTATGCCGCCGCCGTATGTATGCTGCTGCGC